>VOFK01003342.1_pt1 | contig 153325 bp, 175 predicted proteins | sample 5384121 | NCBI WGS metagenome assembly VOFK01 (sample SAMN12384730, study PRJNA508395) | human gut metagenome | isolation source: healthy gut J | host: Homo sapiens
TTCGCTAATTTTGCATTCAAAAATAGTTGGGCATAATAAAATGGAACCATCTATATACAGTTATTCACTTTGTACCGCACTGCCGTTGATGTTGTTCTTCGGCTTTTTATTTTTTGTTTGCAAAACCCCTGAAAAGCCATTTTCAAGAATTATCTCCGTTCCCGGCGAATTATGGGGGGTAGCCATACTGTTGCTTTGCCGCAAACTATTCGGTACATTTCTTTTTTGGAATCAGGTTCAAAGAATACCGATGCCGCCATCCTGATGAACATGTCCACCTATTTTTTTTGTGCTACTGGTTGTTCAGTTCGGCCCTCATAATGTTGCTTGACCGCTTTTATATCACCAAACGTCGGTTACGGACGCATATCATTTTATGGATACTGTTTTCCATCCTTTCCGGCATCGTTCTGTTGTTGTTACAAAAAAAGGTGAATTTTACAGACAACGGTGATGTTTGCCTTGGCCGCATGGTTGGTTATCTATGGGCTGTTTTGACCCGTAGGCTTCTCCGAGCCTATCACAGGGGTCATCCGCATTTTCGATGACACCCGTGCGGACGACATCGGTGCCTATATCAAATGGCTTTCCATTTTCACCTACTGGGCTGTCACATTCGGTGTGGGATGCGGACTGCTTGACATTCCTGCCTGATGAATACGTCTATATCTGGATTCTGTCATCGGTACCGTTTTACATTTATCTCTTCTTTTTTGCTATCTGAACTATCTGCTGTTTTACGAACAGGTGGAAAACGCGATGGAAGATGGCATGACTTCTGAAGAGGAAGACCTGTGTGACACCACAAACCGGGAACAGGCACAGAGGCAGGATACTCCTTTTTTCCATGCCGAAATAGCGAAAAAAATCAAAGGTTGGATCGATGCGGACGGTTATATCCGGCCCGGCCTTACCATAAAGGAACTGTCAGAATTGTGCTTCATACGAACCGCAAACCGCATCTTTCCGCTTATATCAAAACTACGTATAAAATGACGTTCCGCGAATGGATAACCAGTCTCAGGTTGGAGTATGCGAAAAACATACTGAAGGAGCATCCGAAATCAATATACAGAAGCTGGCTGAGTCTTCTGGTTTTTCTTTCCCGAAAGTAACTTTATCAAATTATTTTCCGAGAAAGAAGGATGTACGCCTGCCAAATGGAAAAAAATCAAATCGGGAATAAATTGTGTAGTAAACCGATGAAAAAGGTCTCAGAAGCCCATTTTCAAAAAAGTGCTCAAGCGACAAAAAAGTGCTAATTCGACAAAAAAAGTGCTCTAATTGACAAAAAATGCTCAAACGACATTTTTTTAAAAAACGCAGCAAATTGTTTTTAGAAAAAGTTTTTTGTAATATTTTGACTGAATGGCATTTTATTATCTTTGGAGAGGACAAAGATAATAAATGCAAGTTTATATGAGCAGAAAAATCACTTTTCTTACCTTGTTTCTGTGGCTGATGACGGTAACTTTTCCTGTCATTGCGCAGCAGAAAAGCAGACACGACCTACACCTTCCGCTTCGTTCCGCAGAAGGACATGTTCTACGTTCCTTGAATGGCAATGACACTGAACTTGCCCGCCTGTTGGAATGTATTGAAAACAACAAAGCAACAATTCTTGACGGCAAACTGCCGCTATTGGTTGACGGATATTGCAATTCGCAGAGCAGTGAAGTCAAGAACCTTGCAACGGCGAAGATTCGTGCCAATCGAGTAAAATCAGAACTGATTACACGCGCGAAAATCAAGGAAGAAAACTTCATTACCCACAATCATGCGACAGGGGGTGATTTTGTAATCGTGCGCCTAACGGTACCCGTAAAGGAAACAGCCGTGACGGATGCGGAAGCGGAAGCACGACGCAAGGCGGAAGCCGAACGCTTAGAAACCGAGAAGCGTGCCGAGCAGGAACGGCGTGCCGAAGAGCAGCGCAAGGCGGAAGAAGCCCGACTTGCCGCTGAAAAGGCAGAAGCCGAGAAAGCTGCTCTACAAAATACACTTGCCGGCACGCCGTCGGAAACTAAAATCACAAATGATTATCATCTCTCCCTGCGTGCCAACCTATTGCGCTGGGCTACCCTGACACCCGATCTAGGCGTGGAATGGCGCATCTGCCCATCGTGGGGCATTGCCGTAAACGGCTCGTGGACTTCTTGGAGCTGGAGTGACAAAGACCGCCGCTATGCACTCTGGGAAGTGGCTCCGGAAGTACGTTACTATATGGGTGAGAAGAAAGCCTGGCATCTGGGCGCGATGTTCAAGGCTGGACAGTTCAACTACAAGCTCTCCGAAACAGGCAAGCAGGGCGACCTGATGGGTGGCGGCATCACCGCCGGCTATCAGCTGCGGCTGAACAAGGCACTGGCTCTTGATTTCAACCTCGGTCTGGGCTACCTGAATGCCGATTTCGAAAAATATGAAGTCATCGACGGTGTACGTGCGCCGCGGCAACGAGACAAAAAGGATTGGGTGGGGCCCCATCAATGCCGGTGTGACATTGGTATGGAAGTTATTCTAACACGGAGGAATAGAATATGAAAGCAAGACAATATATAAATATGATGGGAATGGCAGCCGCCGTGCTGCTCTCTTCCTGCGTGAAGGACACGCTCTATGACACGCCACACCCCGACTACGGGAAGATTGCGGTGACAGCCGACTGGTCGGCCTGCGGTGAGGGTATCGACATACCTACCACGTGGACGGTCACCATGGGCGACTATACGGGTACGGAGACTTCCGCCACCCATGCCCCCGACCATCTGTTTGCTCCGGGCAGCTACACCCTTGCGGTGTGGAACCCAGCTGAAGGAATCACGGTAAATGGTACCACCGCCACCATTGCCGCAGCCACGGGAAACCGGGCAGGCACGGATGCCTTTGTGAACAATGCCCCTGGATGGTTCTTCACCTATACGAAACAGGTGAGCATCGAGAAAGACAAGGACTATCCGCTGACCGCCGCAATGAAGCAGCAGGTACGCGAACTGACGCTTGTCGTCAAACCGACGGGTGATGCCGCCGGACGCATCACGGAGATTGTTGCTTATCTGACGGGTGCAGCCAGAACACTCGATTTCGCTACCGATACCTACGGAGCCGCTTCAAACGTCGTGCTGCCCTTCACCAAGATAACCGAAGGTGACGATGCCGGCAAGTGGAAAGCCACGGTGCGGCTGCTGGGTGTGACCGGCACGGAACAACTGCTGACGGCTGAAATCCGCTATGCGGACGGCAACCCGAGCCCCACCACGCTGAAAAGCGACCTCACAGAAGCTCTCAAGGAGTTCAACACCAGAAAGGGCAAATCGCTGACCCTCGGCGGAACGCTGGTTGAGACTCCCGAAGGCATGGAAGTGGACGGAGCCGAAATCAACGGCTGGGAAGAAGTGAAAGGTGATGATGTAAATGCCGATTTGTAAATAATAAAATTATAGATATAATGAAGACAAGATTTTTTACACTTGCAGCGCTCGCCCTCGCACTGGCAGCCTGCAACAACGACAACGAGAACCTGAACGGTGACCCCGTGGCCGCCCAGTTTACCGCAAACATCGCCCCCGCCACCCGCGCCAGCGGAACCACCTGGACTGCCGGCGACCGTATCGGCATCACCGACATCGGCAACGATTCCCAGTACGGCAACGTGCCTTTCATCCTGAAAAACGGGAAATTTGAGGCAGAAGGAAAGGTTATCTATATCGAAGATGCAAAGACCCATACTTTCCGCGCCTACTATCCGTACAACGCGGCGGGAGGCATCCTCACAGCCACGACCGATGCCACGGCGCAGCAAAACCAGCCTGCCATCGACTTCCTCTTTGCTTCAGGAGCCACGGGAGACAAAAACAACCCGGTAGTAAGCTTACCGACAAAACCGCCAAAGGCGGTGAAGACAACTCCTTCCACCACCGCATGAGCCAGATAACCCTTACCTTCGAGGCGGGCGACGGCGTGAATTTCAGCGTGGTCAAGCCTGAACGTTACACGCTGGACGGATTGTTACTCACCGGTACGTTCAACACGGCCGACGGTATTGCCACCGCAGACAACGGACTACAGACCGGAGAACTGACCATGAATCTGGCAGACGGCAATCTCACGTCATCGATCATCCTCTTCCCGCAGACAGTTGCATCCCTGCCGTTGGTTGTGAATTACAAAGGTCAGGAATATCATGCCACACTCACCATGCCCGAAGGCGCACTGCTGGCGGGCAACAACTATACCTATACCGTCAAGGTACGCAACAAAGTCCTTGAAGTCAGCGAAGCCACCATTGCAAAGTGGAACGATATAGACGGCGGAGAAGTGGGCGCTGACCTGTAGAATGTTAATAATTAATCGATTAGAATGAAGAATTATGAGACATAGATTATTTATCCCCGCAGCCACCGCACTGCTGTTCGCCCTCGCCGCCTGCACGCAGGACGAACTTGCTGGCGATAACCGTCTGCCCGAAGGTGAATACCCCGTCGTCATCCGTGCCACCGGATTGTCCGTAGAAGCAACGCCGCTGGCAGCCCCCTTCCACCCGTGCCTCTGTGGACGGCGACTGGCAGGGCGTCACTTCCGTGGCACTCAAGATGGGCGATGCGGTAAAGGAATACACCGTAACGGCTTCTACCGATTTCAAGAGTGCCACGCTTTCACGCGAGAACGACCCGTACTACTGGACCAGCCGCGACCCGATTACCGTATCGGCATGGTGGCCCTTCGACAATGCCGACATCACACAGATGCCTGCCGTGAAGGTGGCAGAAGACCAAAGCAAACTGGCTGACTTCCAGAACAGCGACTTCATCTCTGCAGAAAACCGGACGGTGGAATTTAACAACCCGACTCTTGAATTTACCCACCGCACGGCACGCGTGGCAATCGAACTGAAGCCCGGCACGGGATTCACGAGCGTCGCCGGTGCCACGGTGAGCCTCGTGAGCCTGTCTGCCGATAACGGCAACCCGACCGCCATCAAGACCTACAACGCAAGCGGCAACACCTACGAGGCACTGACCGCCCCGCAGACCGTTGCGGCAGGCAAGCAGTTCGTCAAGGTGGAACTCGGCGGCGGCACCTTCTACTTCCGTCCGCAGAACAACGTCGTATTAGAAGCGGGCAGCCGCTATAAATATACCGTTAAGGTGAACACCACCGGCCTGACGTTAGAGGGTTGCACCATCGGCAGCTGGGTTGACGGCGGCGGCGAGAGCGGCGCAGCCGAGGATTTGGGCTACATCTACGACAGCAACACCAATACCTACACGGTCTATAACGCCGACGGCCTGATGAATGTAGCCGAATTAGTGAACGGAGGTAAGACCGACATAAACATTACCCTCGACAAAAACATTGACCTCACAGGCAAAGGCTGGACGCCGATAGGCACAGACTACGACAACTCATACACCGGCACCTTCGACGGCGGCGGCCATACCATCACGGGCTGACCGTTACGACAAATGACGAATATGCGGGTCTGTTCGGCTATCTCGGTAATTTCGGTAATGCCGCCGGTACGGTGAAGAATGTGGTGATGGAGGGCATACAGATAACATGCAATCACAGGTTGGGTTATGCCGGCGGCGTGGCAGGATTTAGCTGGGGCACCATTGAAAACTGCTCGGTGTCGGGCAGCATTAGCGGCACGGTGAGCGTCGGCGGTGTGGTGGGTGCTCAAAGGGACTGTTCCATCACCGGATGCAGTTCCTCTGCCACAGTGAAGGGAACGCTCAATGTCGGCGGCGTGGCAGGTCAGACGAGTTTTGGTGCCACCTTGACCGCTTGCTATGCCACAGGCAACGTGATCATAGAAATAGACCGCACAGAGAATATCTCTGGCGGCGGTCTGGTAGGATTCAACGACGGAGTAAGCCTCCTTTCCTGCTATGCCACGGGCAACGTAACCAGTACAGGTAGTAGCACTGGCTATGTACATATCGGCGGCTTTTTGGGAGATAACTACACTACCGTGACCGCCTGCTATTGGAAGAACAATCATGAACAAGGTATCGGCTACAATAGGAGAAGCACCAAAGTCACAGAGGTGGACGGCACCAGCGTAACCTGGAAGAACGCCGTTGATGCCATGAACACCGCCTTGCAGAACGCAGGCTCAGAGTGGCGTTACGAACTTAAAGGAGCATTGCCTACCTTGAGGAAGCAGTAAACCGTCGGGCGGAAAAGTTACGCCCGCAACGGAAAAAAACAGAGTAATAAAATAACAGATATTATGAGGATAAGATTTTTTGCACTTGCAGCGCTCGCCCTCTCACTCGCCGCCTGCACACAGGACGAAGCGGGCTTCCTACCAGAAGGGGCGGAAGGCACACCCATCGTCTTCACCGCCACGGGGCTGAACCCCGCCGCGACAGCCACCGCCGGCACCCGTGCCCCAGCGGATGGCAATTGGACGGGTGTGCAGAGCGTGGCAGTCATGATGGACGGCATGGTGAAGACGTACAACGTGACGCCCTCCACCGCCGACCCCACCAGCGCCACACTGACCTCCACCGACCCGTACTACTGGACCAACCACAACGACATCACCGTCACGGCGTGGTGGCCCTACACCGCTGGCGAGACAACCCCGCCTGCGGTAAAGGTAAAAGCCAACCAAAGTGCCCAGAAAGACTTTGAGGGCAGCGACCTCATCGTAGCCGACGGACAGACGGTGACCTACGGTAGCCCCACGCTCCGCTTCACCCACCGCACGGCACGGGTGACCATCGTTCTGACGGACTACACCGAGGGGCTGGCATCCGTGCAGCTGACGGGCCTCTCCACCGAAGGCGACAACCCGGATATAATCGTCCCGTATGACAAGGGCAGCAACACCTACACCGCCATCGTAGCCCCGCAAAATGTGGCAGCTGGCACGGCCTTCATCGTCTGCACCTTCACTAACGGCAAGACCTTCGTTTATAAGATGAAGAATGCTACCGACTGGCAGGCGGGCGGTGAATATACCTACACCGTCTCCCTCGCTGCGGCAAAAGACCTGGGCTATACCATAGAGAGCAACGGCAGCTACACGGTCTATAACGCCGACGGCCTGTTGAATGTAGCCGAATTAGTGAACGGAGGTAAGACCGACATTAACATTACCCTCGAAAAAAACATCGACCTCACAGGTAAAGACTGGACGCCGATAGGCACAGACTACGACAACTCATACAAAGGCACCTTCGACGGTGGCGGCCATACCATTACGGGGCTGACCTTTACGACAAATGACGAATATGCGGGTCTGTTCGGCTGGCTCAATAGAGCTGGTACGGTGAAGAACGTGGTGATGGAGGGCGTACAGATAACAAGCAATCAAATATATGGCGGCAGTATTGGCGGCGTGGTAGGATATAGCTGGGGCACCATTGAAAACTGCTCGGTGTCGGGCAGCGTCAGCGGCACGGTGTATGTCGGCGGTGTGGTGGGTGCTCAAATAGACGGTTCCATCACCGGATGCAGTTCCTCTGCCACAGTGAAGGGAATGGTCGATGTCGGCGGCGTGGCAGGTCAGACGAATTCGAGTGCCACCCTGACCGCTTGCTATGCCACGGGCAACGTGACCTTAGAAATAGACCCCAAAAAGAATATCGCTGGCGGCGGTCTGGTGGGAATGAACGCAGGAAGCAGCCTCCTTGCCTGCTATGCCACGGGCAACGTAACCAGTACGGGTAGTAGCACTGGCTATGTACATATCGGCGGTTTTTTGGGAAATAACTACACCACCGTGACCGCCTGCTATTGGAAGAACAATCATGAACAAGGTATCGGCTACAATAAGAAAAGCACCGGAGCCACGAAGGTGGACGGCACTGACGTTACCTGGCAGAAAGCCGTTGCTACCATGAACACCGCCTTGCAGAACGCAGGCTCAGAGTGGCGTTACGAACTTAACGGAGCATTGCCTACCTTGAGGAAGCAGTAAACCGTCGGGCGGAAAAGTTCCGCCCGCAACGAACATGAACCGAAGTATAATCCCAATAAAGAAAGGAGGACGTGATGGAACACACGGAGAATCCACCATATAGGTTTTGGCATCAAGGCATTGTCAATAATAATATAGACTCCAGTGTAAATATGGAAGCTGTAAGCCGGACATTGTCAAGATTGGTGCTCATTAAAGGCAACAAATCAAGTAATTAAATTAAAAACATGGGACTTTTTCACAGAGGCAAGAAAAATAATGACGATGAGCCGGACAGTGTTCAAACCAATTCATTCTCTGATATTATGAATGGTTTGCAGTACGCCGTAAACTGTGCACAAGATACATTGCAGAATCATCAGATACAAAATCTGACCAGACTTTTTGAAGGAACAAATGCAAATAACGCAAATTGGAGTTTTAGTTAACCAATTATATTTTTCATCAACAAACAGTGTCGCTGCGATATAAAATATTTTTCGGCTATGCCATACTTATGGCGGTCATCGGTAGCATGGCCGCCATTCTCATCCATGAACCTGCGAAGTTCCACGACCTATATGCGTATGTTGAATAACGGTATTTACACAAACAGCAAATGAGCGAACAATTCGTTACCACTACCAAGCATTTCCGCAAGCTGCTTGCCGCAGGCTATCTGCTTATAGTCCTGCTGGTGGGCGGCATCATCTGCACGTGGCTCGGCGAATGGCGCGACTTGGAGTTGCTGGAACGGGAGAACCGTGAAATCAACCGCTTCCGCAAGGAAACACACGATGCGTATGTGGGTGTGGTGGAGTTGTCTCTTTTGGGCGAGTCGGTGCTGGAATGGGACGATAAGGATGTGGCGGCATACCGGCGGCAACGGATGACGGTGGATAGTATGCTTTGCCGCTTCAAGAGCCATTACGAATCGGTGCGCATAGACAGCGTGCGCCACTTGCTGGAGGACAAGGAAAAGCGGCTGTGCGCCATCATGGAGGCTCTGGAACAACAGGCGGACATCAACCGTCGGATAGCCAAGCAGGTGCCGGTGATAGTGCAAACGAGCAGGCAGGAAGAGCCGAAGAAACAGAGGAGGAAAGGTTTTCTCGGGTTGTTCGGCAAGAAACAGGAAGCACCTCCGACGACGACCACCACGATGCTCTACACACTGAACCGTGATATGATAGCGCAACAACGTGCCCAGAGCCATCGTCTGTCGGAGTATGCCGACAGCCTTGCCAGCCGCAATGCGGAACTGAACCGCCAACTGCAAACCCTTATCCAGCAGATGGACCACAAGGTGCAGGCTGACTTGCAGGAACGTGAGGCGGAAATATCCGCTATGCGTGAAAAGTCGTTCTTGCAGGTAGGTATCATAACGGGTGTCATGCTGCTGTTGCTCATTATTTCATACATCATCATTCACCGCTATGCCACTCGCATCAAGCAGTACAAACATAAGACAACAGATTTAATCGGGCAACTGCAAAAGTCCGTAAAACAAAACGAATCGTTGATAGCCTCACGCAAGAAAGCGATGCACACCATCACCCACGAGCTACGCACACCACTGACTGCCATACATGGATATGCGGAACTGATGCAGGACAACGAAGAAGAAAAGATAAGCGGTTATGCGGACAATATCCTGCAAGCCTCCAAGAGAATGACCGACATGCTCAACTCCCTGCTTGACTTCTTCCGCTTGGACAGCGGCAAGGAACAGGCGAATGTCCGTCCGTTTCGTTTGGAAAACATCGCGGAGCTGTTGCAAACGGAGTTTACGCAACAAGCAGAAGCAAAAGATCTTAAACTTACCATCGAGTGCCCGGAGGGTATTATCCTGAATGGCGACAAGGAGCGCATCATACAGATATGCGACAACCTGCTGGGCAATGCCGTCAAGTTCACGAATGCCGGAAGCGTTTCACTTGTCATAAGCTATGACGGCAATAGGCTGACCCTTGTAGTAGAGGACACCGGAACCGGCATGAGTGCGGAAGAACAACAGCGAGTGTTCGGAGCGTTCGAGCGGCTTTCCAACGCCGCCACGCAAGACGGTTTCGGATTGGGGTTAAGCATTGTGAAACAGATAGTCGGGATGCTTGGCGGCACTATACGCTTGGAAAGCGAAAAAGGAGAAGGCAGTCGTTTTACTGTGGAGTTGCCAATGAACACTGCCGATATTGGTATTGAAGAACAGACAGCCGCAGAAAGTCTGGCTCATATAGAAAGACCTTATTCTGTCATCGTATTGGACGACAATCCGATGGTATTATCCATGACAAAGGAAATGTATGCTGGTATAGGTGTGCATTGCGACACGTTCACCACTATTGGCGATGCAATGGAAGCCATGCGGCAGCACACATACGACCTCATGATAACCGATATGAAGATGCCGGAGATTAACGGCTATGAGGTGTTGGAGTTGTTACGCTCGTCAAGTGTCAGCAACTCGAAAGAGATTCCCATTGTCGTGGCGACCGCCTCCGGCAGTTGCAGCGAAGAGGAGCTGTTGGAAAATGGATTTACCGCCTGCCTGTTCAAGCCATTTTCCATTTCCGAACTGGTTGCTGTATCAGACAAATGCCTTTTGACAAGTACGGACAAGGATGAACTTCCCGACTTGTCCTCTCTGCTTGCCTATGGTGACAAACGGGCGATGCTCGACCGTTTGATAACCGAAACAGAAAAGGATATGCAGGCTGTCCGGGAAATCATGGAGAGGAATGACCGCAAGGCGTTGGACGAATGGATACACCGTCAGCGAAGTTCATGGGCTGTTATCCGTGCTGACAAACCCTTGTGGAACCTGTATGAACTGCTGCATCAAGAATCTGAATGTTCCGAAATGGAATTGCGGAAATGCGTGGATGCCATGCTTCGTATGGGAACAGTTATCATAGAACTTGCGCAAAAGGAAAGGAGGTCGTCGGATGAAAGTATTTGTGATTGAGGACAACCCCGTCTATAACGATTATGTCTGCAACCTGCTGAAGAAAGACAGCTTCGATACTATGTCTGCATATAATCTTGCCACTGCCAAGAAACTATTGGCAAAGTCAGAGGTGGATGATATTGTCGTTGCCGACCTACGCCTCCCCGACGGTGAAAGCATAGAGTTGTTACGGTGGATGCGTGCCAACGACAAACAGCAGGTGTTTATCGTTATGACCAATTACGGGGAGGTGCATACGGCAGTGGAAAGTATGAAGCTCGGCTCAAAGGATTACATACAGAAACAGTTGTTGGAGGATAAACTGATACCGCTTATCCGCACCCTGCAAAAAGAACATGAAAAGCGACTACAATGGAACATTCCGATATTCGTCCGGCAGGGCGAAGCCTATCAGAAAATCAAGAAACGTGTGCGCCTTGTAGCCACCACCCGGATGAGCGTGCTGATACTGGGCGAGAACGGTACGGGCAAGGAACATATCGCACAACATATACACCAACAAAGCAAACTTGCCGATAAACCTTTTGTGGCAGTAGACTGCGGAGCCTTGTCCCCGTCATTGATACAATCCGCCTTCTTCGGACACGTCAAGGGCGCGTTTACGGGTGCCGAAGCAAACAAGACGGGGTATTTTCTGGAAGCGGATGGCGGCACGCTGTTCCTTGACGAAGTGGGCAACCTAACAATGGAGATGCAACAGATGCTGCTCCGCGCCATACAGGAACGCCGTTACCGTCCCGTCGGAGCAAAGGAGGACAAAACAGCCAACGTGAGGATAGTGGCTGCAACCAACGAGGATTTGCAGAAAGCCGTAACGGAAAAGCGGTTCCGGCAGGATTTGCTCTATCGCTTGCAGGAGTATGTGATAACCATGCCGCCCTTGCGCGACTGCCCGGAAGACATCATGCCATTGGCCGAGTTCTTCCGTGAAATGGCAAACCGTGAGTTGGAACGTGAAGTAAAAGGGTTTGCCGCATCTGCCCGTAATGCCCTGCTCGCCCATGCGTGGCCGGGCAACGTGCGCGAGTTGAAACAGAAGATACAGACGGCAGTCCTGCAATCAGAAGGCGATATGATAACCGAAGCCGATTTGGAACTTGACAATGAACCGTCCGCTACTTCCGCTTGTTTTACATTGAAGAGCGGGGATGAAGAAAGAGGACGTATCCTGCGTGCTTTGAAACAAGCAGCCGGTAACAAGAAAATGGCTGCAAAGATACTGGGTATCGGCAGGACAACGCTGTATAATAAATTGGTAGAGTATGGATTGAATGAAGAAAACTGACCGGAGTATGGCTGTAAATGGCAATAATTGATTAACTTTGCAATTGTATTTCAGAAAATAGCAGGCGATCGGGTAACTTTTCGCCGATGATATAGACATAAGACCGCAAGGCGTTTCGAGCGAAAATCTGATAAATTGAAACTACGGAGACGATTGCGTGATGCTTATGCTATGCTTACGCATAGCGTGCATTCACGTACTCTCCGTAAAGGCTTTACCAGAGCCATCGCTTGAAAGTAGTGTGAATTGCACGCTACTTTTTTGCCTCGCCAAAAAGGAAAGAAAATACGTTATGGCGAAAATACAATTACTTGCCGTTATCTCAATAGATGGCTGTCCGATGAAACTGCATCCCCGGAAGCGGTTGCTTCAAACCGAAGATTACGGTATGGATGAAATACGTGCCAATGCCCTGTATAAGCTGACATCCGACTATTCGGTATCCGTACTTCAAGAATGGAGGGAGGAAGGTGGAAGCATTTGCCATTTGTTGGAAGTAACTGCCGGGAATACCGAATATGCCAACGGACTGTTACGGATGAACGTGATAGATGAAATCATACTATACGTTGTTCCAACCATCGACGGAAACGGAGCGCATTTTTTCAAGTCAGCACTACCTATGAATGACTGGCGGCTTATGGAGAACAAAACTTATAGGGACGGAGTAATCCGGCTTACCTATCATAAAGAGCCACGGGCATAAAATGTTCAGATTATGAACATCTTGGCGGGATTTCCGTGCTCAGAAAGTGAACACATGTTCAGAATCTGAACACATTTCACAAGGGATGCAATCAAGGATAAAATTATTTTTGAATTTTATCTTTCTGAAAAACAATGTAGTACAATTTTCTCACAATCTTTTCTCGTGTTTAGGGCTATGATTTTTGCACCATATATCAGTGTGCGCACACTGATAAACAAGTGTAAACCCTCAAAACAGAAAAGATAATGAACCATCTCATACTGGCGGAAACACAGTTTTTCGCCATGATAAACGGAAAAGACAACGGTAGCACGGAAACGGCATACGGCGGATTCGTGCAGGAAGTAATAAACCTGTGCTACGGCGGCAATGATGCCAAGCATATTATTGTGGCGTTGGCTTTTGCCGAAATCGAATTACAGCACCATCCACAGAACTTGTCGGTATCGGAGGAGAATGTCGTCACTGTGTATATCCGCAAGGCGTTATCCTTCATCCGAAAGATGCAGAAGATAGTATCCGCTTCTGCAATTACCTCCGTGCCACCACTAACATCCACATCCGAAACCAAAGCCACAGTCCCAGCCTTGCAATGGACCGGTAATGCCGTCGAGTTGGTAGAACTAATCTATGCCCTCTACGCCACCGGCTGCATCAATGGCGGCAAGGCTTCGCTGAAAGAGCTTGCTCCTGTCCTCTATTCCTTTTTCGGTGTGGAGTCCAAAGACTGCTACCGCTTCTATACGGACATCAAACGCAGGAAAAGCGACAGTCGCACCTACTTCCTTGAAAAGATGCAGGACAAACTGAACGCGAAGATGCGACATGACGATGAATTGGAGCGGATGAGGAGATAAACGAATGCCAAACAAAGGATAAGCGGCCGGATTATACGGTTTCTTATCCTTCTTCATTTACAATCACTCTATTATCTGCCGGAAAGCCGATTAAAATCATTAACTTTGCAAGTATTAATCAATGACGGATGAAAATAGATAACCTCGAAATATTGAATGGACTGATTGCCGGAGCCGAAGGCGGGACAGTTGAGTTCAAAGAAACTACCGGGCAGTTGGAGCGTGGAATGGAAACTCTTTGTGCCTTCTTGAACGGTACGGGCGGCACGGTGCTGTTCGGTGTAACCGACAAGGGAAAGATTATCGGTCAGGAAGTGAGCGACAAGACGAAGCGCGATATTGCGGAAACCATCAGACGAATCGAGCCGTTTGCGACCATTGATATATCCTATACAGACATTCCGGGAACGAACAAAAGTGTTATAGCTTTATCAGCGGAAGAACAACGATATATGCGCCCGTTCACCTATAAGGGGAGGGCTTATCAACGGATAGAGAGCGTTACATCTGCCATGCCGCAGGGTATATACAACCTGTTGGTTATGCAGCGAGGCGGAACCTATGCTTGGGATTCCATGCAAAATCCCGGCTTGAAAATATCCGACCTTGACGAAACGGCAATCTTGGGCGCAGTACGTGGAGGAATCAGAGGCGGACGTTTGCCGGAAGGTTCTATGCAGGAGGATGTCCGAACCATCCTTGAAAAATTTGACTTGTTGAATGATGGAAAGCTGAACAATGCTTCCGTTGTCCTATTCGGACGGAACTTCTACCATTATCCCCAATGTCTGCTCCGTTTAGCCCGGTTCAAAGGAACGACAAAAGATGAATTTTTAGATAATCAGCGTGTGACAGGCAATATATTCAACTTGCTGGATGCTGCAATGGCATTTTTCTTCAAGCATTTGTCCCTTTCCGGTAAAATTGAAGGTTTGTACAGAGAAGAGGAACTGAATGTGCCATATAAGGCATTGAGAGAATGTTGCATAAATGCTTTTGCACATCGTGTTTACCATCGCCCCGGCAGTTCAGTCGGGATTGCTATCTATGATGACCGCGTGGAGATTGAAAACAGCGGAACATTTCCGCCTGATATTACCATTGAGAAACTGTTGGGTGGCCACAATTCCGAACCACAAAATCTGATAGTAGCCAATGTGCTGTACAAAAGTGCAGTATTGGAGAGTTGGGGACGTGGCATAGCCCTTATGGTAAACGAATGTCGCCGTGTCGGTATTCCGGATCCGGAGTTTCATACCGACGGCAATGCTGTATGGATTGTGTTTCATTATACAAGAACTACAGTAGGACAAGACCCCACAGCACCCCCACAGCACCCCTATAGTAACCCCACAGTAACCCCACAGTTAGGAAAACTGTTGTCTGCTATTGGGAACAACACTCTCTCTGCTAAAGAAATCATGGAGAAAACGGGAATGAAAGATAAAAGGAATTTCTTAAAGAACTATATCCATCCGGCAATAAATTCCGGTTTGGTCCTTTCACTTTATCCCATAGGCTCCAAGAGTCCGCAACAGAAATACTATCTTACTGATAAAGGTAAAGGTTTCCTGCAACAATAACGGGTATGGCTAAAAAGAAGAAACATAAGAATGATGTAAAAACTGATTTACCGATAATCATGGATTATGGTATCGGCAGTATATCCGTTTATGACCCGGCAGACATAATGCCATACAACGAGCCGCCAATTAGCGAACAAATCCGCTTCAAGAAACTCGGCAAAGAGATGAAATCCGAGTTCAAGTGGCTGGTATCTTCCGTAGTGATTGAGTATTGGCAAGAAAACCGACAGATACCTTTCGGTGAAGAAATGTCGAAACTCAGAACCAGACTGTTGAGAATGTTTGCCGAAGAATACAGCATACTGCTTAAAGACGATACAGAGCTGAAAAATTATTTGCTGACGCTTGCCATTACCACCATCAACAAGCATCTCAAATCTGAGAATAAAAAGAGGGTGTCAAAACTCTCTTTTTAACAAAATTACCCTTGCTACAGATATCTGTGACAGGGGTAATTTTCATATTTTGGGTGTTTTGACACATCCCCTTTTTCATATATAAAGGAATCTGTTATTTCTGCTGCAACAGGTGTTTCAAGTTTTCATCATTTGCGATACGTTCCAGTTCCTCTTGAACAATCTGCTTCACTTCCTCCTTGATGCGCCTGTAATTCGCCTGAACCGTTTCCTTCATGCGGTCGTTGCCGTCCCCGTCCGTAAAGTCGGTAATGACGGGGATTTTCTTGTAGGCTTTCTCCTCGCGCTTCACCTTCTCGGCATCCACGACAATCTCGCAATGGAAAATCTTCTGCTCGATACGCTCGTTGAAGTTGTCGGATACCGAACCGACAAACATACCCTGCGTCAAGCCGGAAATCTTGCTCGGCGGGATGAGTGAATCCATCTGCGTGTTGATGGAGGTGGAAACATCCTGCCGGTTGATGGAAATGGACTGCCGTTTCTGCAACACCTTACCGAAGCGTTCGGAAAGCGTCTTGGCGGTTTCACCCACCACCTGACCGGAAAAGATATTGCCGACGGTGTTCATCACGACCTTCGCCTCTTTATCACCGTAGTCGCGCACCAACTGGCTGAAATCCTGAAAGCCCAGACACACGGCAACCTTGTTGCTTCGCGCGGTGGCGATAAGGTTGTCCAACCCCTTGAAATAAATCGTGGGCAGCTCGTCGATGATGACCGACGACTTCAGCATCCCTTTCTTGTTGATGAGTTTCACGATACGGGAGTTATACAGACCGAGAGCGGCCCCGTAGATATTCTGACGGTCGGGATTGTTGCCCACACAGAGTATTTTCGGTTCTTCGGGGTTGTTGATGTCCAGCGTGAACTCGCTGTCCGACATCACCCAATAGAGCTGCGGGGAAATCATCCTTGACAAAGGGATTTTCGCGCTTGCTATCTGCCCCATCAACTGCTCCGCAGCCCCTCCGAGCCATGCGTCCATGAACGGAGAAAGATAGTTTTCCAATTCCGGGTAAGAGGTCAGTATCGGGAAAATATCCTCATAGCGGCGGTTCAGGAACTCAATCGCATGGGGGAATGTACAATACTTGCCGTTCTGGAAAATTTTGAGATACCAGATAATAGCCGCGAAAAGGATGATGGGCGATTCTACGAAAAAGTCGCCCTGCTTTGCACCCAACTTTTATTTAAGTTGAGCATAATGGTGTACGCACTCTCATAAGCGTCCGTAATATCCTCCATGAAGTCCGGGTGAATGGGATTGCAACGGTGCGAACGTCGCGGGTCATCGAAGTTTATCACATAGAACTTCGGCTTCACCTTGTAGCCCTCCGGGTGGTTCAGCAGATGGTTGTATGCTATCGTGGACAAGTCGCTGAATTTGAAGTCGTACACATACATCGAGAAGCCCTTTTCTATCTGCTGCTTGATGAAATTATTTACCACTGCATAGGATTTACCGCTGCCCGGCGTACCTAATACGATGGAAGCCCTAAAAGGATTCACGACATTGATCCAGCCATTGTTCCAACGCTTTTTGTAGTAAAACCGTGTCGGAAGATTGACCGAATACTCGCTTTCGATAAGCCGCGTTTCTTGCATGAAGCTCTCGTTCTCGTTGTTGAACACGTCATCCATGAGGTTGTGCTTCAACAAGCGGCTCATCCACAGACCGCCCATCAGCAGACAGACATAACCAGCTCCGACGGTCAGAATATACAGCCCTGTTACCGCCTCTATCGGTAGAGGCAAAGCCAGTATCCACCAGTTGAAGAAGAACAGCACGAAGCCGGCGGCAAGAGCCGTCCAGATTCGTCCCCAAGTGATTTTCTCGCCCTTCACGCCCTTTGTCCCCAGACAGGACAAGGCAAGCAGTAGGACGGCAAACAGTTTCGTGTACAGGATGGAACGGAACAGCCCCGCCGTGCGGTTGAAGTTCATCAGGATTCTGTCCACCACACCGATGTCCATACCCCAAAGCCGGATGGCTTCGTAGCAGAACCAGTACACGTTCATGACCACTAAAATAATACTCACGGCACGCAGAAAATCCATGATTTTCGCCAATGCCCTCAAATCGTCTTCTTGTTGTGACATACATTTATTTTTTGATTGTTGATACTTTCGGTTACATTCCCAAGCCCTTGCGCTTCTTCTTTTTCTTCTTGCGTTGCATCGCCCGGATGAAGGCTTCCTCCTCAGCGTCCACTGCCGGACCTTCGGGGGTAAACAGGTTCATGCCACCCGAATGGTTCTCGTATTCCCCTCCGGAAAATGATGCCGTGAAAAGAAGAGCTAAAGAAGAGCAAATACCCTACCTATAAATCACAATATATCAGTACGTTCGGAGGATAATTCATTTTCTCTTTTTCTTCGATTGTCTTGTTTGTTTTCTCATTTTTATTGTATTTTTGTCCCCAGTTCGTCCCCCGAAAAGAGTGCGGGGGACAAAAAACTGTCCCCCGGGAACGGGATACAGCAATAAAAGAGTTCTTCGTATAATTATTAAAAGGAGAAAGCAGACTATGGCTAAAACGACCACTACCCAAAAAGAACCCGTCAGGCTTCGGGAAAAGAAGTTGTCGAACGGCAACGTAAGCCTGTATCTTGACATCTGTAGAAACGGCAGACGCCACAAGGAGTATTTGAAGCTCTACCTGATAGATGCCAAAACTCCGTTGGAACGCGAACAGAACCGTCAAACGCTGGCTACAGCACAAGCCGTCAAGTCCAAACGTTTGATCGAAATACAGAACGGCGAATATACCTTCACGCGCCAGTTCAAGGAGAACACGCCCTTTTTGGAATACTATCGCAAGATGGTGGAGGAACGGCGTAAGAATCCGGAATCGCAAGGCAACTGGGGCAACTGGAGAAGCTGCCTCCGCTACCTTGAAATCTATTGCGACGAGAAAACCACCTTCCGGGAAGTAACACCGGAATTTATCACGGGATTCAAAGAGTTTCTGAACAACGTGGAGAAAGATACGCACAAGCGTGTCGGACCCGCCGTGAACGCGACACATTCCAAGGGCTGTCGCAGAACTCCAAGGTATCCTACTTCAACAAGCTGCGTGCTTGCATCAATCAGGCATACGACGACCAAATCATACCGGTAAACCCGCTGCGCGGAATCGAAGGATTCAAGGAGGAAGAAGTCAAACGCGATTACCTGACGCTGGACGAGGTAAAGAAATTGGCAGCGACTCCTTGCCGCTACCCTGTACTGAAACGTGCGTTCCTCTTCTCGTGTCTGACCGGGCTGCGTAAAAGCGACATACAGAAACTGACATGGGGTGAAGTGCAGAAATTCGGGAAGTACACGCGGATCGTGTTCAAACAGCGGAAAACCAAGGGACAGGAATACCTCGACATTTCTTCGCAGGCGGAGAAATATCTCGGAGAAAGAGGCAATCCGGACGACATCGTATTTACGGGGTTTACCTACGGATCATGGACTTCTCTGGAACTGCAACGCTGGAGCCTGGCGGCGGGCGTCAACAAAAACTTGACTTTCCACTGCGCCCGGCACACGTTTGCCGTGCTGATGCTCGACCTGGGCGCAGACATCTATACCGTATCGAAATTGCTCGGGCACCGGTTCCTGACGACGACGCAAATATACGCCAAGGTGCTGGACAAGAACAAACAGAACGCCGTGTCGCTCATTCCCGACATCGGATAACACAGAAAACGTATGACAAGACAGGAAGCCGTCATAAAAATAGTAAAGATTACCCGCATCATCGGAGAGTTGAAATACCAGTTGGATGCGGACGACGAGGTTGAATTTGAGGCGCTCGACCCCGAATGGAAACATATCGCCGAATGGACGCAGGAGGTATGCCGGTACATGGAATTGGACGCTTCCCCGCAGGTGGCCCGTCTGATTGCCAATATCGGGTTTACCGACATGGTGGAGAAGTATGTGCAAAGCTGCAGGAAGGAGATCGGGGCGAAAGAGGCCAAGATACTCGACGACTATGTGAAGCACATGCGAACGCTGTCGTCGTTGTGCGATACCCGAAGCGAGGAGCAGAGGGAGAAATACGGCGATCTGATAGAGCCGTTAGCCAACGAACGGGTGGCTGCATTGCTGCAAAGAGCCGTCGATGCGGGCATACTGGACCGACACTACCAACCCGTTCCGCAGACGTCCCCCCTGCAACTGAAAGTCATCGCCTATGCGGTGTCGAGCCTATGCAAACTGCACAGCCCGTATGTCCTGTTTGAGAAACAATGGCACAGGGAGAACGGGAAACGGTTCAATACCTGCCGTATCCCCAAGCACAATACCGTTTGCTACGAAGAGACCCGGGCACTCTATCCCGAAGTGGATTTTGCCGGATTCGAACCCGTACACGAAGCCGCAACGTTCTATGTGCCGCAAAGCGAGGAGGAGATACGGGCCATGTACGAAGATTTGGTAAAATACGGGTACATAGCCCCGGAGACGACATTCGAGGCATTCGGCAGTATCTTCGACAAGGCAAGGTTCGAAAGTCCGGTGGAATGGACAAAAACCCAGCGGCAGTTGTCCTATTTCATCCACCAGGCATTCAGCCGGTTCAACAGGAAGAATTTATGGATCAAGGGCGAATGCTGTTTCCGCATCGGCGGAAAGAAGCCGCATAAGGCGAGCCTCGTGACGGGCTTCGCTTGGATCAAACGGGCGGGATGGATGGACCGGTACGATACGAGGCTGAAGGCTATATGCGACAGATTCAATCAATAGAGAGTATCACTCTCAATGCAGAACTAAAAAGAGAATTACCTATTCATATTTAGGTAAACCCATATTCCATAATACCCATAGCCATAAAGAAAAATATACTATGTATCAACTACTTATCAATGAAAAATACATCGCTTCGAATACGACTTTCAGTATATTTAACGGAATTTTTGACGAACCTAAATTCAAACAGCCTGTAGTATGGACAAAAAAACAGTCGCAACTCATATATTTCGTTCATTCAGCGTTCAAGGCCGACAACCCTTTAGATGTAGGGGTGAAGTGCTTGTATTGTTTCCGTTTACAGAACGAAAAAGTACCCAATCGGCAAAATATGGTCTGTAACTATCATTCGCTTGTAAAGAATGGATTGTTAAACACATACGATACAGAGTTAAAGCATATAGCGAATGAATACAACAAAGTGGGAAAGCGTGATACAAATACCTCCAAAATAATGGAGAAAAATAACAATAATTCAAATTTAAGTCCATGACAAAGAAATTATCTTTGCACCTCTCTCTTTTTGAAAAGAGCGATGCTCAGGTCTCGGTGGACCCCAGCGCAGACCGGAACACAAGGGCTATTCCGGTTGGTCAAACAAGCCCATGAAACTTATAAGGCCGAAGTATCGACCTTGCAAAAGAGCTACAAGCGCTATGCGCTTGATTTCATTCATTCAAATCAGTTCCATGACGAAAAAGATGCCTGGAGCAAAAATGAACACCAGAAGAACTACTACACCATAACCGATCTTTTGAGGGAACATGAAAAATTAGTATGCAAATATTTCAACCGCAATAAATTAGATGATGCTGAAATTGCGGATTTGCTCAACGAATTTTATGTTTCCGACCTACCGAAAACAATACCTATCGAAACCGGACATGAAGACAGGGATAGGACTAAACCAATCCCGTCGAATAACACCATCGAGTCTGTACTCGACAAGTATACGATTGACCTCATTGTGCAACTTGCCAATGAGGTCGGTTTATTTAAGGAGAAACTGGACGCGGACGACGTGGCCGCCCGCTATGCGACGGACACGTTGCGGACAATGACCTCACGGAACAATACCCGGCTGGTCGTATTGCTGGACAAACTGGCGTCGAGCGGCATCATTCCCTACCATTGGCAGGCCGTGATCGCAAAAAAGAAACTTGTCGTGAGTTCTTCGGGCAGGAAATACCTTGACCAGCACGACATGTCATCCACCCTCAATAGAAGTAAAGAAACGCCACCTAGTATTTCTGAAAAGCATTTTCTTGCCATCATTGACAAATACATAAGGAAAATCAAGAGCAAGGAAGTGTAACATAAGAAGCCGGATTTGTCGATAGTTGTGTTGAGAGTGGTCTTGACACTCAACAATATCAACGCGAAGAGCCGGCCGGATGCCCATACCTTTGTCCCCCGCAACCGGGTTGCTGCGGGGGACGCTCCGCTATTGTCAAACCTTAACAGCATCCATCCATGACACACCGAAGGACGACAAACGCAAACAAGCTGCCATCCGGCCGCATACGCCAGATGGAGAAGATCATCGACATGGTAAGGTCGGAGAAGCCCATCGAGCGCATACGATCGCTGGAACAGAAGATCGACGAAGTGGATAAAATAGAGGCGATCGAGAGCTGTGTCGGTTCTCTTGAAGGACCACATCTGGGCTGTCAAGGAGGTACTGACGACGGCCGAGGCATCGGCCTATCTGGGCCTCTCGGAGAGTTATCTCTACAAAGCTCACTTCCTCGAAGCGGATACCGCACTACAAGCCTAACGGCAAGTTGGTGTATTTCAACCGGCGGGAGCTGTGCGAATGGGCGATGAAAAACCAAGTACAAACGGCAGAGCCGACGGCCTGCACAAACGACGAGACGATATGAACAGAAAAGAGATAGACCTGTTGCTTGCACGCATAGAAGGGCTGAAATCTTTCCTCGAAAAGAACTCGTTGGAGGATTTTCAGAAAGAGATATTGAGAGTGGACAACTACCTGAAGCGGTTCGGCTCGCTGGACGAACTGCTGTCTCACCTGAAACGGGTGGAGGAAGTAGCCTACACGGCGAAGGAGTTCCTGACCATCGACGAGGTGGCCTACTACCTCCAAGTGTCGAAAAGTTACGTCTACAAACTGACGGCTTCGAGGGAGTTTACCGTATATAAGCCGAACGGGAAGACCATCTTCGTCCGCAGGGACGACCTGAACGAATGGATAAGACGCAACCCCTGCGTGTCCGGCAGGGAAATAGAGAGCCGGGCCAACCTGCTTGCATACAGGCTGGAGCAACAGCAGAAACCACGAACATTCAAGAAATGAGAATCATGAAAAAAAACCGATATGACACTACCGGACAACCACCGGATAGACGAGGAGAAATGCAAGTCGCTACTGCAATACATTCGTCTGAATGTCACCGAAAAGTACGACTTTCCGCAGGAGATCGTGCAGGTAGACGGCGTGACCGTGGCGACGTTGGGCAATTTCAGCGCATCGACCGGAAAGCCCAAAAGCAAGAAAACGTTCAATGTCAGCGCCATCGTGGCCTCTGCCCTGTCGGGGAAAGAGGTGCTGAAATACAAGGCGGAGCTGCCGCCCTGCAAGAACCGCGTGCTGTACATTGACACGGAACAGAGCAAATGCCACTGCCACAAGGTACTGCACCGGATACTCAAGCTGGCGGGGCTGCCGACAGACCGGGAGAACGACCGGATCGAGTTCTTCGTGCTGCGCGAGTACACGCCCGACCAGCGCAGGGACATCATCCGCTGGGCGCTGCACGAGGAGCAGAACATCGGACTGGTCATCATCGACGGCATCCGCGACCTGATCCACGACATCAACAGTCCGAGCGAGTCGCTCGACATCATCAACGAACTGATGCGGTGGTCGAGCTACTACGAGCTGCACATCCATACGGTGCTGCACCTGAACAAAGGCGACGACAATACCCGGGGGCATATCGGCTCGGAGCTGAACAACAAGGCGGAAACCATCCTGCAAATATCGAAAAGCGTCGAGAACGGCAGGATCAGCGAGGTGCGGGCCATGCACATCCGCGACCGGGAGTTTACCCCGTTCGCCTTCGAGATCGGGGAAGATTCGCTTCCCCGTCTGGTAAAGGACCACCAGTTCAAGATGAGCAAACGAGACCGGCTGTCCTCGTACATGGATATGACCGAGCAGCAGCACCGCACAGCTTTGGAAGTCGCCTTTCCGGACAACTACGTTCCGGGGTATCAGATGCTGCTCGACGCCCTGAAAAGAGGATACGACAGCATCGGTTACAGCCGCGGACGGAATACGCTGGTGGGACTGTGCAAGTTCCTCATACAAAACGAGGCCATCGTAAAAGACGGCCGCGGGTATGCTTACAACGAGAATTTCCGCATAAAAAACCGGTCGGTTTAGTTTGCGGGTATATATAGAAAAACTACACTAAACGTCCCGAACCCATGAATACGATAGAGGCAAAACGAATACGAATCGTAGACTACCTGCGGCTGCTCGGCCATGAACCCGTCAAGGTGCGCGGCGGACAGTATTGGTACCTGTCCCCGTTGAGAAAAGAGGACACACCCTCCTTCAAGGTCAACGACCGGCTGAACGAATGGTATGACTTCGGATTGTCGGAAGGCGGGAGTATCATAGAGCTGGCGATGCTGTTCCTGCGGACATCGAGCGTGAGCGAGGTCCTTCGGCTCATAGAGGTGCAAACGGGCGCGGCTCCCCTGCTCCGCACCCGTCCCCACAACGCCATGCCCGACGCGATAGAGGAGATGATGAAAGGCGTCGAGGTGGTGCCGCTGAACCACCATGCGCTCCTGTCGTATATCCATTCGAGGGGTATAGATACGCAGACCGCCCGGCAGTTCTGTCGGGAGATACACTACGAACTGCACAGGCGGCATTACTTCGCCATCGCCTTCGGGAACGTATCGGGCGGCTACGAGATGCGCAATCCTTATTATAAAGGGTGCATCGGGCAGAAAGACATTTCCGTCGTCGAACAGGCAGCCGGCACGAGGCAGAAGCACGTGAACGTGTTCGAGGGCTTCATGGATTTCCTCTCCTACCGGACCCTGCTCAAACGGGGCGATGCCGTGGTATGTATCCAGGCGCCGTGCGACCATATCGTAATGAACACGGTAAGTAACCTGAAGAAGACCTTGCAGGTGTTGGAAAGCTACGAATACATCCACTGCTACCTCGACAACGATCTCGCCGGGCAGAAGACGGTAGAGACCATCGCCGGGCTGTACGGGATCGGGAGGACGGTAAACGAAGCGGTACGTTACGCCGACTACAAGGACCTGAACGACTGCCTGCGCGGCAGGAAGCGCTGAGAGGCCGCCATGTGCGGCCTGCGGGCAAACAAGGAGCCGGACTGGCTTGAGTCCGGCTCCCTCGTAAATTCGCGGTATTGCAGATGCAATCAGCAGACGCCCAGCACGATGCCTGCGTCGATATTCAACTTGCGGCTGATCTCCTGCGCCACCTTGTAGGTGGGTTCGGCCTTGCCGGAGACGATGGCGCTGACACGCGACGGACTGATACCCAGCATGGCCGCCAGCGAGCGCTGCGTTAGGTGCATTTCGTACATCCGCAACTTCATCACGTCGGCCAGAGATGCGGTGCCGACCGCAAAATGCTCTTCCGAGTAATCCGCTACGAGGCTCGACAACAATTCGAGTTCGATAAGGTTCTTATCATCTTTCGGCGTATTGTCGTCTACGAGCGGCAGCAACTCTTCCACCCGATTAACCGCCCAATCGTATTGGGCCTTGTTCTCGATTTTCGTCATACCTGCTCTACTTTTTATATGTTCCGACAATCAATTCTGTCGTATTCCTTATGCGTCCCGATGAACCGTACATACACGAACCGGATCGTGAATTTGATTACGGCGACCAAGCGGAAATCGTTTCCTTTGACATTGAACACATAACGCTGGTTGCCTACATTATCAACGCTATTGAAAGTCTTTTTCACATCCGCGAAGCAACTCCATTCGCTTTTCTTGACCTTCTGCACCCAATCCTGCAAGGCCACCTTCGATTCCGGGTGTCGTTCCGCATATTCCTTAATGGCCTGTTCGGTAAAAATCCTCATAGCTCTGCGGGCATACATCAATTACGATGCAAACATACGCAGAAAATTTCATTTTACAAAATATAGTTTCATTTTACAGAACAACGGAACGATCCGGCCGCTCCGCAATGCCACCCGACTGGGTGGCTTTTTTTGTGCCCCTACCGGCCTATTCCCATCGGCAAAGAATGCGCCAGAATATGATTTTAGAATATGATTTTAAAAAAACGCATAAAAATTCTCCTCAAAACATAAGTTTAACACTCAATTATTTTCAAGTTTCAAAACTGCGTTTTTTCTTTGCAAATCATATTCAAATCATATTTCAAAATCACATTGTAAATATGAAATCATATTTCATTTTCGCCATCGTGCTGACCGTTGCGTACATCGTCTACTACGCAGTCATCATCGTGCATGACCTTTACGGCAAGAAAGGCGCAGGCAAGATGCAGGAGGAGGTTTTCGACCTCGGCGAACCCGATGATGAAGAGAGTGTCGCCGTGACAGAGAACGAAACGGGCTTCGAGGTCGGGAGCAACGCATACGAAACGGAAACCGCAGACGCGGATAGGTCCGCAGTACCGCAGGCCGAGGCAGCCAACACAGGTATTTCCACACAGGAGAAACTCGAACGGCTGAAAGCCAAAGCGGAGGAGCGGATGGAAGAGAGCGTGCCCTACCTCTCGGACGGACGCACGGCCGAGGAGATGTACCGTGCGATGGTCGCAGGAGGCCGGATGGACTGCCGCCCCGAAATGGAGTGGAAACCCCTCAAAGAACGATTGTGAGATGCCGAAGGCGACCAGGATACTATGCGTATTATGCCTTATTCCCTGTGCGGCGCTGGCCAAGAGCGGCAGCGTGGACTACAGTTGGGGCGCAGACGCGCTGGCCTCGATGCACGACTTCGTGGTCACGATGATGCTGTACGTCCTGTATGTCTGCTATGCCGTCACTTCGGTTTTCGCCGTCATTGCCGCACTCCAGATCTACATCAAGATGAACACGGGCGAGGAAGGTATTGCCAAGTCCATCGTATCGCTATTGGGCGCATGCCTTTTCATCATCGGAGCCTCCATCGTGTTCCCGGCCTTTTTCGGCTACCGCATATAAACCGCAAACGATTCGAGAACCAACAATATTCACAAAAAACATAACACAATGTTTCAGAAAATCCAAAAGATGTACCGGGAGGCAAAAGAATACGCCGGGGAGATTTCCGCGAAGGCGGCGGCGTTCGCCTTCGCACTGCTGGCAGGCACTCCGGCCAAGGCGCAGAGCACCGCAGGCGACTATTCGGCCGGCACGACAGCCTGTCTACCGTAGCGGATGAGATCGTAAAATACGTGCCCATCATGGTCAAGCTCTGCTACGCCATTGCGGGCGTCGTGGCCATCGTAGGCGCAATCTCGGTGTATATCGCCATGAACAACGAGGAGCAGGATGTGAAAAAAAAGATCATGCTCATAGTCGGCGCATGTCTGTTTTTGATCGCGGCGGCCCGAGCCCTGCCCATGTTCTTCGGTATCGACATATAAAACGCCTGCGCGATGAAAGGCAAAGAAGAACGCTATCCGGACTATGCGCTGTTCAAGGGGCTGCAACGCCCCCTCGAACTGATGGGCATACAGGGCCGATACATCTACTGGGCGGCGGGCGCGGCGGGAGGAGCCATCGTAGGCTTCATCCTCGCCTACTGCCTTGCGGGATTCGTGGCCGGACTGGTCACGCTGGCCGCCGTCCTCTCGACGGGTATCGCACTCATCATCTTCAAACAGCAGAAAGGACTGCACAGCAAGAAGGTGGACCGAGGCGTGTACGTCTATGCCTGCTCGCGTCGGGTATGACCGTAAGAAACCACCACGGCAATGCGTGTGGCTATATTGATTGTTGAACGCGGGCGGGTTCGTCTCTTCGGGAGGCGGGCCTGCCCCTATTTAATCGGAGACATAAGGCAATGGCCCTATACATCATTCTGTTATTCGCCGCCTTGTGCGCGGGCATGGCCCTGTCGGTCTGCGCTTTCGGTACGGGTGGCAAACGCAAGCACATCTTCCGAGACATCTATTTTTCAGTGGAAGATACGGACGGAATCGGCGTACTGTACACCAAGACAGGGGAATATTCCGCCGTGCTGAAAATCGAAAATCCCGTACAGAAATACTGCGCGGACATAGACAGCTATTACGAGTTCACGCAACTGTTTACCGCCCTGGCGCAGACACTGGGCGAAGGGTACGCCCTGCACAAGCAGGACATCTTCGTGCGCAGGCGTTTCGCCGAAGAAACGGGAGGAGACCGCGAGTTCCTCTCCGAAGCCTATTTCCGCTACTTCGAGGGACGTCCCTACACGGACAGCATGTGCTACCTGACCGTCACGCAGGAGGCGAAGAAGAGCCGCCTGTTCTCCTACGACGGCAAGAAGTGGCGCGACTTCCTCGTGAAGATCCGCAAGGTGCACGACCAGTTGCGCGACGGCGGCGTGCAGGCGAGGTTCCTGAACAAGGCCGAGGCGAGCGAGTACGTAGACCGCTACTTCGCCATGGACTTCAAGAACCGCATCGTGTCGATGACCAACTTCCGGGCAGACGAAGATACCGTCTCGATGGGCGGGAAACGGTGTAAAGTATACAGCCTCGTGGACGTGGACTACGCCGCGCTGCCCTCGCTGATCCGGCCCTATACCAATATCGAAGTGAACAACACGGAGATGCCGGTGGACCTCGTGTCAGTCATCGACAACATACCGAACGCTGATACGGTGGTGTACAACCAGGTAATCTTTCTACCCAACCAGAAGCGGGAGCTGTCGTTGCTGGACAAAAAAAAGAAGAACCGGCACGCGAGCATCCCAAACCCCAACAACCAGATGGCCGTAGAAGACATCTCGCGGGTGCAAGAGGTAATCGCCCGCGAGAGCAAGCAGCTCGTGTACACCCACTTCAACATGATGGTGGCGGTCGATGCCGACACCGACCTGCAAAAGTGTACGAACCATCTGGAGAACGCCTTCGGGCGCATGGGCATCCATATCAGCAAGCACGCTTACAACCAACTGGAACTGTTCGTGGGCTCCTTTCCCGGCAACTGTTATGCCCTGAGCGAAGAGTACGACCGCTTCCTGACGCTCTCGGATGCGGCGATATGCCTGATGTACAAGGAGCGGGTGCAGCATAGCGAGGAGACGCCGCTGAAAATCTACTACACCGACCGGCAGGGCGTTCCCGTGGCCATCGACATCACTGGAAAGGAGGGAAAAAACAAACTGACTGACAACAGTAATTTTTTCTGTCTCGGGCCTTCGGGGTCAGGCAAGAGTTTCCACATGAACTCAGTCGTGCGTCAGTTGCACGAACAGGGAACGGACGTGGTAATGGTCGATACGGGTAACAGCTACGAAGGACTGTGCGAGTATCTGGGCGGCAAGTACATCAGCTACACGGAGAAGAACCCCATCACGATGAACCCGTTCCGCATCAACCGGGCGGAGCTGAACGTGGAAAAGACGGGATTCCTGAAAAACCTCGTACTGCTGATATGGAAAGGCTCGCAGGGCACGGTTACAAAAACAGAGGAACGCCTGATAGAACAGGTCATCACGGAGTATTACGATACCTATTTCAACGGCTTCGACGGCTTCACGCCCTTGCAACGCGAAGACCTGCACAAGAGCCTCGTGATCGACGAGCGCAACCGCGGCGACCGACGGGACGAGAGCGCACAGGATCGCGCCGAGCGTATCGAGGAGATCATCGACGAGATGGAGCACAGGCGCAAGGAACTGAAGGTGGAGGAGCTATCGTTCAACTCGTTCTATGAATACTCTGTACAGCGCATTCCCGACATTTGCGATGAGAACCGCATTTCGGGCATCGATCTATCGACGTACCGCTACATGATGAAGGACTTCTACCGGGGCGGTAATCATGAAAGACGTTGAACGAGAATATGGACAGTTCGTTGTTCGACGAGACGTTCATCGTCTTCGAGATCGACAGTATAAAAGATGACCCTCTCCTGTTTCCTCTGGTGACGCTGATAATCATGGACGTATTCCTGCAAAAGATGCGTATCAAGACCAACCGCAAGGTACTGGTCATCGAGGAGGCGTGGAAGGCCATTGCCAGCCCGCTGATGGCGGAATACATCAAATTTATGTACAAGACGGCCCGTAAGTTCTGGGCCTCGGTAGGCGTGGTAACGCAGGAGATACAGGACATCATCGGCAGCGAGATCGTCAAAGAGGCAATCGTCAATAATAGCGATGTGGTCATGCTGCTCGACCAAAGCAAGTTCAAGGAACGCTTCGACTCCATCAAGGCGATTCTCGGCTTGACGGACGTGGACTGCAAGAAGATATTCACGATCAACCGTCTCGACAACAAGGAGGGGCGCAGTTTCTTCCGGGAGGTATTCATCCGGCGCGGCTCGACCAGCGGCGTGTACGGCGTGGAGGAGCCGCGGGAGTGTTACATGACCTACACGACCGAACGGGCGGAGAAAGAGGCCCTGAAGCTCTACAAGAGAGAACTCCGGTGCAGCCATCAGGAGGCTATCGAGGCGTATTGCCGCGACTGGACCGCCAGCGGCATCGGCAAGTCGCTGCCCTTCGCCCAGAAGGTCAACGGGGCGGGACGGGTATTGAACCTCAAACCATCCACGGATAACCAATAACCCAATATCAATGAAAACAATGGAAAGGATAGACATCGGACAAAACGTAAACCTGTTCCGCTTCCGCGACACGCTGGACGCTCGTATCCGGCGCATGTTCCGCGTAAACGGAATAACCACAGTCAGGGACCTGTGCCTTCAGAACAAGCGCGACTTGCTGAAGACGCGGGAAGTGGGAATCAGAAGCATCAGGCTGATAGAGACAATTCTGGAGTCATACGGCCTCTGACTGGGTATGCACGAAACGGAACTGGACGAATACGCCCGTGCCGCGCAAAAAGAAAGGAAAGTCCCGGCCGCTGCTTCCGCTCCGGAAGAAACGGAAGCGGCGAAGTGGGAACAACGCAGGTACGAAATCGCCAGAGAGATGTTCGTACAGCACCGTATGCTGGCCGTCGCCGCCGTCAAAGAGGCCGACGACCTGATCGCCGCATTGGGGTACATGCCGCACGCCTGACAACCACCTAACCGGGAATATCTATGAAACGGCTGACGACTCTCCTTGCCATCCTGTCGCTTGCATTCGCGCAGCGTGTTCACGCGCAGTATTACAGCGTGAACTACGACACGCGGACCGTAGCGGCCATGGTCGCCGCGTTCGGTACGGAGGTCGTGGCCGAGAGCTATTACCGCGAGCAGGCGGACGACATCCTGAAACACTACACGACCGCGGAGGTGGCCGCTGCAGGGATATTCGCATCCAAATTCTTGGAACACAAGGCGCTGTCGGACCTCGGCATCTGGTGCAGCAGCACGGAGAACTACTACTACCGCCGCATCTACCGCATGGTGGCGGAGAAGATCATGCCGAAGATATGGATGGTGGCGAAACTGATGCTCCGCTCGCCGCAAACGGCGATCCACTGGGGCAGTTACCTGATGAAGGTGTGCGACGACACCAAGAGTCTGTGCATGCAGTTCGAGAGCATCGTGACCAACAGCACACTGACCTTTTCAGACATCGTGTTTCTCGAAATCAACCGGGAGATAGCCCCTCTGCTGAGGCTCTCGGAGCTGGGAGGCGTGGACTGGCACCGGATGCTGGACGATATGGCCCGGGGGCCGGGCAACCTCTCGCGGGAGAAGCTGCAAAGCGACATTGACAACCTGTACAACATGGGCGTCGGCCTCGCTACGGCGGGCATCGCCGGCCTCGGCGACGCGCTGTTGCCCCAGAGCATGTTCCACGAACTGCTGAACGGCAAGGTAAGCGAGATCGCGGCCCTGTACGACCACTATGCCGACATCTATGAACAGGCGGAGCGCGGCATCGGGAACATGCTGCTCGACAGGATCGGCGGAGAGGAGAATGTCGCCGGGCTGTTCGAGGCCGGGGCCTACGACCTGGCCGGCTGGATGAGCGACTATATGGGCGAAGAGACGGGAAACTACTACACGCAGCGGTGGTATATCGCAAGGCGCGAACAAGGAAGCACTGCGCTGTGCGACTACTATCCCCCGACGGACGACAACAGCATCCTGTACGGCGGAGAGTGGATGCGCCTCGAGACGACCGATCCCGGATTTTACCCCAATGCCTCGCAGCGGGAACAGGTGCTCGCCAACTCGGAGCGGCATGCCGGCTGGTCGCGGAGCCGCGTACAGCAGCTCAACAGCCGCAACGACGGTTACACATACACCATCGACTACTGGATGAACGCCTACATCATCAACCGGAGCGGAAGGCAGACCAAGAAGGCATACGCCTATGAGATCCACGTAAAGCAGAGCTGGAACCGGGTGGAAGTCATCTACGAGGAGGTGTTCGATTCCTACACGATGGACCTGAACACTTTCAAGGCCGTGTTGAACGCCCGCCTCTCGGAGTTCAACGACAACGAAGAGGACTATACCTATTACATCGCGTCCGACGCACGAAACTACTATCAGGCAACGGACGCCGCCAGGCTGCAAGGCTGCGAGAGCGTGACCATCAGCGTAACTTGTTCGGACGGCGCCACCCTCGGACAGGGTTCGACCCAGTACAAGTGCCGCGGGTGCGGCAGCTCGCTGAACGCCCACTCGAAGGAGTGCGCCATGCAGACCACGGTTGCGGAAAACGAGCTGGACTTCTCGGAACTGGACGCGATGATACAGGAGGCGGACAACCGGGTCGTCGCCATCATCCAGTCGCAAATCGAGGCGCTGGAGGCCGAGAATGCCGCCCTGCTGAAAAAAAGATCGCCGAGGCGAGCGTGGAGGATGCCGCAGCATACCGCCAGCAGTACAACGCGAACAGGACACGGATCGGCGAACTGAACGGCGAACTGGCCGAATGGCAGAAGAAACAGAGCGAATACGCGGATGCGAAGCAGGAGGCGGCGGGCGACAACGACGTGCCCACGGACGACTACTACCGCATTCCGGCCATCATGCAGGACTGCAAGACGGCTTACAGCCTCTCATGGCAGGGCGACGGAACGTGGAGCGGCTACACCTATGTCCGCCGGGCGACAATGCCGAACATCAACGGCGTCATCACATTCCGGGCGACCCTCTCCATCGCGCGGAAACCGAAGTATTTCCTCGGAATAAAGATTCACAGGGCCATCCTGCAAATCAGTTGGGAGTTGACCACGGAGTACACAGACACCCATGTGGCCGACGTGCTGACACTCGACCCGGGCCTGTCGGACGCGGAGAAAACCAAGATGGTAAACGACCGTATCGCGGAGATCGCCCGGGAGCATCCGTCGTGCAAAATCACGACGGAGTACGCCCGCACCGCTCCGCTGGAAGAGACCCCGACCGGGGACGTGCACCACCTGTTGTGGTCGAGCGACCGGCTCGAAATCGCCCGCGAGGTGGACAGCCGCCTCACGAGAATCTACGCCGACCTCGTGTCGCTGGAAAAAATGATGCACTACAAGCGGAGCATTATCGACGTGCTGAAGGATGCACTGCCGCTGGATACGGACCAGGGGCGCAGGCTGACGCTCGTGGAAGAGTGTCACGCCCGCTGGGTGGACAACGCGCGGAGCCTGCGGAGCCGTGCGGGCAGAAAGGAGGAGCGCCCATGAAACGGAACTTACTGATAACGGCCGTACTGCTGGCACTGCTGCCCCGTGTCGCACAGGCGCAGTGGACCTTCGACATCGTTTCCGTCGAGGCGTACATCAACGACCACAAGAAACAGCGCAGCCTGTTGTTGGCCCGCAGTACGCTGGAATACAGCAACCAGTTGCTGCACGAGTACAGCCGCAAGGAGGTCGGCGGATACAAGGAGCTGAACGTGGATCTCGACCGCTACACCCGCGCCTTCGATGTGATCGACGTGATGTACCAGTCCCTGCGCACGGCGCTGAACGTAAAAAGCACCTACACGGCGGTCAGCGATCGCATCGGCGACTACAAGAGGCTGCTGGAGGATTTCAACGAAAAGGTCGTGAAACGCGGGCGTATCGACCCGGCCGACGCCTTGATTATCAAGATAAACGAACGGGCGATACGCGACATCGCTCACGACGGGGAGCAGCTATACAGGTCGGTCAGCGACCTGGTACTGTACGTCACGGGAGCGGCGGCCTGCTCGACCAGCGACCTGCTGATGGTGCTGGAAGGGGTCAACCGCTCGCTGGACGACATCGAGCGCCACCTGAACAGGGCCTACATCGAGACGTGGCGGTACATACAGGTGCGCATAGGCTACTGGAAAGAGAAGATTTACCGTACCCGCAGCATACGGGAGATTGCGGACGACGCCTTCGGCCGATGGCGCGGCGCCGGCCGACTGGATTATTAACGGACAAAAGGGAAAAAGAAATGAAAAGGACATGGTTACTCACGGTGGTAGCGCTCGTAACGGCGAGTGCGATTCATGCACAGTCTGTTACCTATAACCACGATGCGCCGAAACAGGGACAGATCACGGTCATGGAGACCGGCACGGGCACCCTCTCGCCCGAACTGTACTATTGGGCGCTGCACAACAAGTACAGGAAATCGGCGGCGGGCAAGAACAAGCTGTCGTACCGCACGCTGGCGGGTATCAACCTCTACAACCAAGTAGACGAGGCGGAGGCCATCGACTCGGCGCTGGTCAGTAGGGCGAAGATCGAGGCGCTGAATGTGGCCGACCGCCAGATAGACATCGCATGGCTGGCCGAGGGCGACAAGATCGACGGGCAGATGGAACGCCTCAAACGCAACATCGACCGTATCCTGCCAGCCGGCGGCACACCGGACGACAAGGAGCGGTGGACGGAATACTACCATATCTACCAGTGCGCCATCGACGCGACCCGGGACGCCTACATGCCTAACGCACAGCGCAAGAAGGAGTACCTGCGCATCTACGAGGACGTGGCCCGGCAAAACGAGATACTTGTCAGCTACCTCGCCCGCAGGCAGAACGTCACCGTGACGAGTTCGCTGCTGAGTGCGACCGACGACCGGCGGCTGCACAAGGGAAGTATTGTCCGCGAAGCCATGAACCGGTGGAACGAATCGCGCCTCGCGGTGCGCAGCTCGCAATCGGGCGGCGGCACGGAGACGGGAGACGGAGAGGAAACGGTAAGCAGAGGGAAATAAAAAGGACGCAGCGTATGGCAGACGGGAATATACTTTCGGATTTCGGCATCGACCTCCTGGAAGAGGAGATCGACGATGTGATTTTCCAGACCAACGAGTTTCTGACGGACGCCACCTTTACCGGTTCGCAGGGGCCCTTTTGGTGGATCTTGCAGATGTGTATGGCGCTGGCCGCGTTGTTCGCCATCGTAATGGCGGCGGGCATGGCGTACAAGATGATGGTCAAGCACGAGCCGCTGGACGTGATGAAGCTCTTCCGGCCGCTGGCCGTGTCGCTCATCCTCTGCTGGTGGTACCCTCCGGCCGATACCGGTATGGCGGGCAGCGGCAGCAACTGGTGCGTTCTGGACTTCCTCTCCTACATACCGAACTGTATCGGCTCGTACACGCACGACCTCTACGAGGCCGAAGCCGCACAGATAAGCGACCGGTTCGAGGAGGTGCAGGAGCTTATCCATGTCCGCGACACGATGTACACGAGCCTGCAAGCACAAGCCGACGTCGCTCATACGGGCACCTCGGACCCAGACCTGATAGAGGCGACGATGGAACAGACGGGCGTGGACGAAGTGACCAGCATGGAAAAGGACGCGGCCAAACTGTGGTTCACCTCGCTGACGGCGGGCGTCGTGGTCGGTATTGATAAAATCGTGATGCTCATAGCCTTGATCGTATTTCGCATCGGCTGGTGGGCGACGATTTACTGCCAGCAGATCCTACTGGGTATGCTGACGATTTTCGGGCCGATACAGTGGGCTTTCTCGCTGCTGCCCAAATGGGAAGGCGCGTGGGCGAAGTGGCTCACAAGGTATCTGACGGTACACTTCTATGGCGCGATGCTCTACTTCGTGGGATTTTATGTGTTGCTTCTGTTTGACATCGTGCTGTGCATACAGGTGGAGAACCTGACGGCGATAACGGCAAGCGAGCAGACGATGGCCGCCTACCTGCAAAACAGCTTCTTTTCTGCCGGCTATCTGATGGCGGCGAGCATCGTGGCCCTGAAATGCCTGAACCTCGTGCCCGACCTGGCAGCGTGGATGATTCCGGAGGGAGACACGGCCTTCTCGACCCGAAACTTCGGCGAGGGAGTGGCGCAGCAGGCCAAGATGACGGCTACGGGAGCCATGGGGACGATGATGAGATAACAAACAAACACGCGAAAAGGATGAACGCACAAAAGAAAATCGAGAGATGGTGCAGGGACGAACGGTTCATGCACTATACGGCAAGACGCATGAACGAGGAGATTGCGGACGTGCCCGAGAACTGGACATACGACCCGGAGTTCGAAGAACTGGACGAAGCCTTCGAGACGGACGACCGCTATGCGGTTCCGCTGGCGACCTACCTGCTGTACCGCCTGCGTGTCGCCCGGCTGCACAGAAACGTCCGGCGACGCAGCCGCGCCGTCTGGCGGGTGTTCATACAAGTGGCGATGCTGGGACAATACGTGCAGGTATTCGATGCTTTCGACCCCCTGCTGACGGAATTACAGCAGGAGGTTATGATTCTGCTGCACGGCGAATATGTGAAGAAGTCGAACGCAAAGGGAATAAGGCATGGTCATCAAGAATTTAGAGAACAAAATCAAAAGCTGGTGGGCATCATCTGCACCGCCTTTCTGGTGGGATGCGTCGTCATCAGCGTATCGAGCATCTGGACGGCCCGCACGATGGTCACGGACGCGCAGAAAAAAGTGTATGTGCTGGACGGCAACGTGCCCATCCTCGTCAACCGCACCACGATGGACGAAACCCTTGATGTGGAGGCCAAGAGTCATGTGGAAATGTTCCACCACTACTTCTTTACCCTGCCGCCGGATGACAAGTATATCCGCTATACGATGGAAAAGGCGATGTATCTGGTGGACGAAACCGGACTGGCGCAGTACAACACGCTCAAAGAGCGCGGATTCTACTCCAACATACTGGGAACGAGCGCCGTGTTCTCCATCTTCTGCGACAGCATCAGGTTCGACAAGAGTACGATGGAGTTCACGTACTACGGACGACAGCGCATCGAGCGGCGCAGCAACATCCTGATGCGCGAGCTGGTAACGGCCGGGCAGCTCCGGCGCGTGCCGCGCACGGAGAACAACCCCCACGGGTTGCTGATCGTGAACTGGCGCACGCTGCTGAACAAGGACATAGAACAGAAGACGAAAAGCAACTATTAAACATCGGTGATTATGAATATCAAGGGATTCAGACGGATGCTCTTCGGCGAGAAGATGCCGGACAAGAACGATCCGCAGTATAAGGAACGTTACGAGCGCGACGTGGAGGCCGGCCGCAGATTCGCCCGGGCAACACGTATCGACAAGGCGGCAGCCCGGGTGCAGCGCTTCGCCGACATGCACCGCACGCTGTTTCTGGCGATCGTCTTCGGATTCGTCGCCGCCGCACTGGCATGGAACATCTACCGTCTGGCGGTAGTGTACCGCCACCAGTCCCCAACGCGCACGGCTACGGAGATGCAGGATTCGGTGCTGCGGCAGCGGCACAAAACCCTGCAAGGGGACGACATGAGGGAACAAGACGCGGGAAAGGCACGGTAAAATAGGGTGTACAAATCAATAGGAACGACGATGAAGATATTGGAGAAAATCAATTTTCGGCAAACGAAGTACATGCTTCCGGCTATCCTGTACCTGCCGCTGCTGGGAGGAACATATTTCATCTTCGACTTGTTTCATACCGAAACGGCGGAGATACCGGACAAGGCGCTTCAGACGACGGAGTTTCTGAACCCGGAACTGCCGGAAGCGCAGATCAAGGACGACGGCATAGGCAGCAAGTACGAGAATATGGCCAAAGCGTGGGGCAAGATACAGGACTACTCGGCCGTGGACAACATAGACAGGGACGACCCCGCAGACAACAAGGAAGAGTATGAATCGCAATATACGCAAGACGACATTGCCCTGCTCGACGAGCAACAGCAGGAGAAGGCTCTGGCGGCGCAAGCGGCCGATGCCAAGAGACGCGAACAGGAGGCGCTCGCGGAGCTGGAAAAAGCGCTCGCTGAAGCGAGGCTGAAAGGACAGAGTGCCGCGACGCCTCCGGCAGAGGCGGACACCGCCGCAATGGCCCCGCCGCCAGAAGCGGCGGTCGAGGGAACCATCGACGAGGAGAGCCGTTCGGTCAGGGCCCCGGCGGAGGGCAACCGGGCGAGCGAGGTCGTGAAGAAGGTAAAGACCGCCTCGGACTACTTCAACACACTGGCAAAGGACGCCCGTGAGCCGAAGCTCATCCAGGCGATCATCGACGAGGATGTGAAGGCCGTGGACGGTTCGCGTGTCAGGCTGCGCCTGCTCGACGACATCGAGATCGACGGATGCCTGGTCGAGCGCGGCACCTACCTGTACGCCACCGTGAGCGGCTTTTCGTCTGGGCGCGTGAAAGGAAGCATAGGCAGCATACTCGTCGGCGACGAGCTGGTAAAGGTCAGCCTGTCGCTCTACGACACGGACGGGATGGAGGGACTGTACGTGCCTAACAGCCAGTTCCGGGAGACGAGCAAGGATGTAGCGAGCGGCGCCATGTCGGGCAATATGAACCTGAACACCGGCGGCTACGGCAGCAACAGCCTCGCCCAATGGGGAATGCAGGCGATGCAGAACGCCTACCAGAAGACGAGCAACGCCATCAGCAAGGCTATAAAAAAGAACAAGGTAAAGCTGAAGTATGGGACATTCGTGTACCTGGTAAACGGAAATCAGAAACAATAGCAAAGGCCATGATCGAGACGGACAGAATATATGCGATCGACTGCCTTGAGGGAATGAAGCGGATTGCCGACCACAGCATAGATGCGGTAATCGCCGACCTGCCTTACGGAGTGCTGAACCGCCGGAACAAATTCGCGCAGTGGGACCATAAAATCCCGCTTGAGCCACTGTGGGAACAATACAATAGGATTACAAAACCGGAAAGTCCGATCATCCTGTTCGGGCAGGGACTCTTTTCCGCAAGGCTCATGCTGTCGCAATCCGAGCTGTGGAGGTACAATCTTGTATGGCAGAAAGACCGCGTGACGGGGCATCTCAACGCCAAACGTATGCCGCTGCGCCAACACGAGGACATCCTCGTCTTCTACAAGCGGCAACCTGTCTATCATCCTCAGATGGTACCGTGCCCTCCGGAGCGGAGAAACCACGGGCGACGCAAGACGGAAGGATTTACCAACCGGTGCTACGGAGCGATGAAGCTCGTACCGGTACGCATGGCCGACGACAAATACCCTACTTCGGTCATATTCATGCCGAAAGAGCACACAACAGGGGCTTTCTACCACCCGACCCAAAAACCGGTCGCCCTGATCGAGTATCTGATACGGACCTACACGGACGAAGGTGCTCTCGTGCTGGACAACTGCATGGGTTCGGGGACGACCGCCGTGGCGGCCATCCGCACGGGACGGCATTACATTGGATTTGAGATCGACCCGACTTATTGCGAGATTGCCGAGCAACGGATTCGGGAAGAGGTAACACGGGAACCAAACGAAATGAGGGGATAGATATAAACGACACAAATACCACATAGACATGAACAGGAAAGGAATAGTAACGGCATTTCTTCTGGCGGCGGGACTGCTGGCCGGGCGCGAGGTGCGGGCGCAGCGCACCTACGAGGAAATGGAACAACTGACGGTCAACGAACGGGTAACGACCGTCGTCACGGCCTCGGAGCCCGTGCGTCTGGTGGACATCTCCACAGACAAGGTGGCAGGCGATCAGCCGCTGGACAACATCGTCCGCCTGAAGCCCAAGGAGGCGGGGCACGAGGACGGCGAGGTGCTGGCCATCGTGACCATCGTCACGGAACGCTACCGCACGCAGTATGCGCTCGTTTATACCACCCGGATGCGGGAGGCGGTAACGGACAAGGAGATCCTGCCGAGGGAGCGGGAGGCATACAACAACCCGGCGGTCTCGATGTCCACCGCCGAAATGACGCGCTACGCCCGGCGTATCTGGAACTCGCCCGCGAAGATCCGCAACGTGGCCACCAAGGCGCACCGCATGACGATGCGGCTGAACAACATCTATGCGGTCGGCGACTACTTCTTCATCGACTTTTCGATAGACAACCGGACCAACATCCGCTTCGACATCGACGAGATGCGAATAAAGCTCGCGGACAAGAAACTGGCCAAGGCGACCAACGCACAGACCATCGAGCTGGCCCCGGCCCTGATACTGGAGAGCGCCAAGACGTTCCGACACGGCTACCGCAACGTGGTCGTCGTGAAGAAAATGACCTTCCCCAACGACAAGATACTGACAGTCGAAATGACGGAGAAGCAGATTAGTGGCCGTAACATCAGCCTGAACATAGACTATGAGGACGTGCTGTCGGCCGATTCGTTCAACGCAGATTTGCTGGAGGAGGAATGACGATGAAAAAGACGATAATCCTGACGCTTGCCTGCGTGTGCTTCGCCCTGAATGCGAATGCCCAACGGGGCAGCGGCCGCCTCTCGCTGGGCGCGGGACTGCTGTACCGCAACGGAGCGGACCTGACGCTCGCCTACGAACACGAGGTAAACTACCGCCACGCATGGGAGTTCTTCGCAAACGGCTACCTGCAATGGACGGAATGTGCCTCGTGCGGGCACATCTGCCCGGAATCCTTCTGGCGCAACTACCGCACCTACGGCCTCGGTGTAGCGTACAAGCCCTGCGTGGTACGCGGGCGCAACCATTACGGGAGCCTCCGCATAGGAGCTTCGGCGGGAAGCGACACGGAACGGTTCCTGGCCGGGCTGCATTTCGGTTACGAGCACAACTACGTGCTGCGCTCGGGCTGGACGCTTTACTGGCAGGTCAAGAGCGACATGATGATAAAGGGCGCGGACCTGCTGCGGACAGGTATCGTGCTGGGAGTGAAACTACCGATAAAATAAGGGGAAAGATGGAACAGAACATTATCAGAAAAGCGTACAGGATCGCGGTGGCCGTCGTCATGGCCATCGGCCTTGCCGCCTGCGACGCGCATATCGAAGTGCCCGATACGGCGGTACGTCCCGGACACATCCTCTGCACGGACGGTACGGCCCTGCCGTACAGCGAATACAAACGTTCCGGGAAGCAGGCTATCGCCGTCGTCTTCGACACCGGACAGCACGGGGAAACGGAAGGCAACGGCTATGCGGTTTACCTGTGGGACATAGCGCCGGCAGCGTTCGCCGACAGCCTCGGCGTCGAGCAGGGCACGTCGGCGGACATGACAGCGTATGATGGGAACGCGAATACCTTCGCCCTGTACAATACGCAGGAGACCGCCTCGCCGATGGCCGAAGCGGTCTTCGACCTGTGGTACTACGGACAGAGCGCCTACGTGCCCTCGGTGGCGCAAATGCGCCTGCTGTATGCGGCACGCGATGTCGTCGGGCCGATCATCGGACGGTGCGGCGGCGACCCGCTGCCGACAGCCGACGGAGAGGAGTGCTGGTACTGGACCTCCACGGAGGTGGAGGGGCAGCAGACAGCCAAAGCGTGGCTCTACTCGATGAGCAGCGGAGCCATGCAGGAGACGCCCAAGATACAGGCGCACCGGGTGCGCCCGATCATAACCATCAACCATTGAACGTATGACGACCATGGACGGAATTAAAGATTTCAGGGTGCCGCTGTATATGGATATAGCGCATCCGAACAAAGGATTCTTCGGGTATCTGCTCAGATGCAAATGCCCGCAGCCGGAGGACGTTTCCGGAAACTTCATATTTCTCGACGATGGCACCGACTGCTGCGTGAAGTTTCCCACCGCAAAAAAGCGCAGGGTGGAAATCAGGACGGAATGGAACGGCCGCGTCAGCCGTTACCATGATATTTTCGAAAGCATGCTCTACTATGTTCATGAAGAATTGCTCGAAGACTTCGTTGACTTTATGAAGGGAGGCTCGGACGATGCCATCCGGAGATTCTTTGAACGGTTTACGGAGGGTGTAAGGGCTTCGATAATCTACAACTCGTTAGGAGTGGAACCGCTGTACGGGATTTCCCATGTCAGCCAGCTTGCCGATGACGGCCGTTTGCACTGGCCCCACATCCATGTCCTTTGGGGCATTAAAAAGCACTGATCAGGGCAATGGAAGAGAGCAAGGAGCTGCAAGGGTTCTACAAAATATTCCGCGCGGCGGTGTACGTCTCCGTGCTGCTGGAGTTCTTCGCCTACGCCATCGACCCGGCCACGCTGGACCACTGGGGCGGCATATTGTGCGACATCCATAGCCGCATCAAGCGGTGGATGATCTATACGGACGGAAATCTGGTGTACAGCAAGGCGGCTACGGTACTGCTGATCTGTATTACCTGTATCGGCACGCGAAACAAGAAGCATCTGGAGTTCGACGCCAAGCGGCAGGTGCTGCTCCCGATCATCTTCGGACTGTCGCTGCTGGTGCTCTCGGTATGGCTGTTCGGCCGGCCGATGGAGCTGCGGCTCTACACGCTGCCGCTGAACGTCATCCTGTACATGGCGGCATCGGTCGCGGGCGTAGTGCTGGTGCATATCGCCCTGGACAACATATCGAAGTTCATCAAGGAGGGACTGATGAAGGACCGCTTCAACTTCGAGAACGAAAGTTTCGAGCAGTGCGAGGAGCTGATCGAGAACCGGTACAGCGTGAATATCCCGATGCGGTACTACTACAAGGGCAAGTTCCGCAAGGGCTGGGTGAATATCAGCAACTGTTTCAGAGGAACATGGGTGGTCGGGACGCCGGGAAGCGGCAAGACCATGAGCATCATCGAACCGTTCATCCGGCAGCACTCGGCCAAGGGCTTTGCGATGGTCGCCTATGACTACAAGTTCCCGACACTGGCCACGAAACTGTATTACCACTACCTGAAGAACAAGCGTTTGGGAAAGACGCCGCCCAACTGCAAATTCAATATGATAAATTTCGTGGACGTGGAGTACAGTCGCCGGGTGAACCCCATCCAAGCGAAGTACATCAACAACCTTGCGGCGGCGAGCGAGACGGCGGAGACCCTGCTGGAGTCCCTGCAGAAAGGCAAGAAAGAGGGAGGTGGCGGTTCGGATCAATTTTTCCAGACCTCGGCCGTGAACTTCCTCGCGGCGTGCATTTACTTTTTCGTGAACTACGAGAAGGAGCCTTATGACAAGAACGGCAATAGGCTGTATGCGGAGAAGCGGCAGGACCCGCAGACGAAGTTCTGGAAGCCGACGGGTATCGTGCGCGACCGGGAAGGCGGCGACATTGTGGAACCAGCCTACTGGCTGGGTAAGTACAGCGACATGCCGCACATCCTGTCGTTCCTGAACGAGAGCTACCAGACGATTTTCGAGGTGCTGGAGACGGACAACGAAGTGGCCCCACTGCTCGGTCCGTTCCAGACGGCACTGAAGAACAAGGCGATGGAACAGTTGGAGGGTATGATCGGTACGCTGCGCGTCTATATATCCCGATTGGCAACCAAGAAGAGCTACTGGATATTCCACCGGAACGGGGACGACTTCGACCTGAAGGTCAGCGACCCGAAGAACCCGAGCTACCTGCTCATCGCCAACGACCCGGAGATGGAGAGCATCATCGGCGCACTGAACGCCCTTATCCTGAACCGTCTCGTGACCCGCGTGAACACCGGGCAGGGCAAGAACGTCCCCGTGAGCATTATCGTGGACGAGCTGCCGACGCTCTATTTCCACAAGATAGACCGTCTGATCGGTACGGCGCGAAGCAATAAGGTAAGTGTGACGCTCGGTTTTCAGGAACTGCCGCAGTTGGAAGCGGACTACGGAAAGGTCGGCATGGAAAAGATCATCACGACGGTAGGTAACGTGATAAGCGGTTCGGCACGTTCGAAAGAGACGCTGGAATGGCTGTCGAACGACATATTCGGCAAGGTGGTGCAAATCAAGAAGGGCGTGACCATCGACCGGGACAAGACCTCGATCAACCTCAATGAAAACATGGACAGTCTCGTGCCGGCATCGAAAATCTCGGATATGTCAACCGGCTGGATCTGCGGGCAGACGGCGAGGGATTTCGTGAAGACGAAAACGGGTCTGGGCGGAGCGATGAACATCCAGGAGAGCGAGGAGTTCAAGACTTCGAAGTTCTTCTGCAAGACCGACTTTGACATGGCGGAAATCAAGAAAGAAGAAGCTGCCTATGTGCCGCTGCCGAAGTTCTACACCTTCAAGTCGAGAGAGGAACGGGAGCGCATTCTGTACAAGAATTTCGTGCAGGTGGGTCAGGAAGTGAAGGAGATGATAAAAGACATACAGAACAAGCGTGGGGCGAAATAGCCGTCGGATTCAGATATGAGGGCAATAAAAATGTGAAACACCTGCAATATCATCGTGAGTATTGCAGGTGTTTTTGTAACTTCAATCCATTATAAAGTCTTGCGGACAAAAAAGCGGCTCTTGCGGACATCAATTGAATGAGGGAAATTCTTGTGTTTTTGCATAACGGGTATATTTGCCTGCACTCTCTTTCTGTATAATACCCGCTTCTTCCATTTTTGAGATGAATGCTCGAACCTGTCTGCCTGATAGTATATAATAGTCCGGCTGATAAAACCATTTTTAATGATAGCGGAAAATAAGGACGAGCACGGGCTATTGGAAAGAAATGACACCAATAGTAGTTATATATAGATATTTATTTGTATATTTGCAAAGAAGTAGCAATATATGACTACATGAACAGGGACGATTATATCAGCAATCAGGACATTATAGCCCTTCTGTTCCAACGCCTGAAGGAGTATCGCCTCGCGGCGCGAATGAGCCAGAAGGAGCTGGCCGAGAGGTCGGGAGTGGGCCTGACCACCATCTGCCACCTCGAACAAGGGGCGAATAGGAACATCACGCTCAACAATTTCATTTCGCTGCTGCGTGCAGTCGGAATGGAACAGCGTTTACGCGAGCTGCTGCCGGAACTGCCCATGCCCCCGATGGCATTGAAACAGATAAACAAGTTCATACCTAAAAGAGTAAGGAGGAACAGCGATGGTACGGAATCTTGATGTTTTTTTATGGAACCGGAAAGTCGGCACCCTGGTCGCCTACGAGGAGAAATACACGGAAAAGATATGTTTCTATTTCGACCGTGATTTTCTCGGCAGCGGATACGACATCGCCCCCTTGCGTGCCTCTATCCGCAGCGCTTCCGTACAGAACGGCCTGCCCGTGTATGCCGAAGAGGAGAAGCTCTTCGGCGGCCTGCCCTCTTTCATTGCGGACTCATTGCCGGACCACTGGGGAAACAAGGTATTCAACGAATGGGCAAAAGCCCATAGCATCAGCACACGGAAACTGTCGGCCCTCGACCGTCTGGCGTATATCGGCAGGCGGGGCATGGGGGGCGCTGGAATTTCTGCCTCCGGCAGCCGAAGAGATGGAACAACCGTTCAAGGTCGAGATAGCCGACCTCTACAAGCTGGCCCAATCGGCGTTGAACGAGGCGAAGGACTTCAAGGTCGAGATACAGCCGGACTTCATGATCGAGAGCCTGTTCAAGGTAGGTACGTCCGCCGGAGGACGCAGGCCGAAAGCGATCATCAACCTCAATCCGGAAACGCACGAATGCTACTCCGGTCAGGTAGCGCCCCCACAGCCCGGATACATCCCCATGATTATCAAGTTCGACGAGCATTCGGATATTCCCACTACGCGCATTGAGTACAGCTATTATCTCATGGCGAAGGATGCCGGGCTGAACATGATGCCGTCGTATCTGGTGGAGGGCGAGCAGACCGCCCATTTCCTGACCGAACGGTTTGACCGCCGGGGAGGGAAAAAGGTACATGTGCAGACGTTGGCCGCCATGCAGCCCTCTTCCGACAGTTACGAAAGCCTGTTCGACACCGCCTGCCGTATCGGCATTTTGCCGGCAGAACTCAAGCAGTTGTTTCTTCTGACGGTCATGAATGTGCTGGGAGGAAACGTGGACGACCACAACAAGAATTTCGGCTTCCTGATGGGCGACGACGGGGTGTGGCATGCCGCGCCGGCATACGACTTCACGTTTTCCGTTGATCCGTCCGCACCGGGTTATATGAACCGCCATTGCATGACCATAGGCAACAAGAACTCCGACATCGGACGAGGCGACCTGCTGGAACTGGCCGGGCGTTACAACATCAAGGGGGCTGACGCCATCATAGAAAAAGCCATCGGCGTCGTTTCCGACTACGACCGGTATGCGGAACGGGCAGGCGTCAGCGGATATTGGTGCAGCCGGATAAAAGAGGAAACGGGCTACCGGATAGAAAACATGTCCGACGTAGCACGCCACCGAGGAATCGGACGGTAGCCGGGAGAACCGGATTCCGATATGAGGGAGAAAAGAGAAAGGAATGGGGACGCATCCTGCGGTCGTGGTTTCGCCCGCATTCGTGTATGAAACCGTAAGCATAAAGCCCGAAGAACGCGGCACATCGGTAGAGTTGATTTTTCAACCTTTTTCTAATTAAGAAATATATTATTTGCACACAAAATCAACTTTCCCAATTTTGAGACAAAAAATATTATCTTTGCGGTTGAAATAGAAAACACATAATATACTGTGGATATAGAACAAAGAAGCAAAATAAACCAGTTGTTGCTTTCCGCCACTCCGAAAGGACTGTTGTTTTCCGCATGGCTGAAAGAACGGTTATTCCGACCAGTTGATAAAAAGGTATCGGGAGTCTGGCTGGCTTGCGATGTTGTCAAAGGGAGTCATGTATCGCACGGGAGACACTTTGTCGGCATACGCCGCCTTGTCTTGCTACAACAGGCAATTAGGCAAGACGTTCCGCGTTGCGGCGCATTCCGCGTTGGAACTGTTCGGTTTCAACCACTATGTGCCTATGGGCAAACCGCTGCTGATGGTAGCGCACGGCAAACAGCGTATTCCAGAATGGATACGCACCGATGTTTTCGACAGGGTAATAAAAACGTTTTCTACCGATACGTTTCCAGAGCCGCAAGTTACGACGATTGTGAAAGACGGGGTGGACTTGCCGGTTTCCACTCCCGAGCAGGCGTTCTTGGAGTGCCTGTTACTTGCGCCGCAACAATACTCCTACATGGACTTGTACTATATCATGGAGCAACTGACAACGCTGCGTCCCGATATGGTACAGCGGCTACTCGAAACGACCAAAAGCCTTAAAGTAAAGCGCATGTTCCTCTACATGGCAGAAAAGGCCGGACACTATTGGTATGATACGCTCGACACATCGAAAATGGAGCTGGGAACCTCCAAATTGCAACTGGCAACAACCGGGGCCTATATCTCCAAATACAAAATAACCGTACCCAAAGAACTGAACGAATATGAATGACATCTATAAAAAACAAGTGGCATTGCTGATACGCATTATGCCGTCCGTATATCGAATCAAAGATTTCGCCGTGCATGGCGGAACGGCCATCAACCTGTTCCATAAGAATATGCCGCGCTATTCAGTCGATATAGACCTCACTTATATTCCCATACAGGAGAGGAACGAGAGTCTGGAAGCCATCAACAGCCACCTGCGGACGCTGAAAAACAGCATAGAGAAATCCATACCGGGTATCAAAGTGATTCACAAGCCGAATGTCTGGAAATTGCAGTGTACTCTGGACGGCGCAACCGTCAAAATCGAAGTGAACGGGACAAAGCGGGGGCTCATCGGGGAAACGGAGGAGAAAACGCTGTGCCAACGAGCGGAAACGGAGTTCAATATGACCTGCAAAGCACGTACCGTCTCCTATTCGCAGCTTTACGGGGGTAAGATTGCAGCGGCATTGAGCCGGCAACACCCACGCGATCTGTTCGATTGCAAGTATATGAAAATAGCATCGTTCGATGATGTCAAGGACGGCTTCATACTTTGCCTGACAGGGAGCGACAAGCCTGTCATCGAATCATTACAGCCGAATGCCATCGACCAGACGGAGGCATTGGAAAACCAGTTTGAGGGAATGTCCGATACGCCGTTTACCTACCCGGATTATGAGGAGGCGAGGCACAAGCTCATTCGGCAGGTAAACGATAGCATGACCGAAACGGACAGGGAGTTTCTTCTGTCATTCGAAAACGGCGAACCCGATTGGGAAAAATGCTGTGCCGGAGATTTAAGCCGCTATCCGTCCGTGAAATGGAAATTACAGAATATCGCCAAACTCAAAATGAGCAATCCCCAAAAACACAAGGAGGGAGTGGAAAAACTATCGGGCTTTTTTATTTCCGGAACAACGGTAAGCCTTCAACTCTTGAATTTGTATAATGGATGTCTGAGGGAAAAAGAGGGAAAGGAAGCAGAGGGGGGATAAAGGAACAAAAACCAGACAAGAAAACAACCCAAGAAAACACTACAAGAAAGCCCAATAAGCAAGATTTGAGAAAAGAGGAAATTTTGAAGTTCTGCATCGAACCGAAATCGTTGTTTGATATAATGCAGCACGTAAACCTCAAAGCCAGAAAAAACGTGATGAACGTCTATATCAATCCAATGCTTGCCGCAGGGGTGCTGAAGATGACGGAGCCGGACAACCCGACAAGCCGTAACCAGATGTATGTAACGGCAGAGGAAGCCCCGGAACATGGCGAAGCGTGAGCTTGCGAAGTTGCGACATGAGGGAGATAAAAAAAGAAGCTACAAGTTGCCGCAGCCAAAATGATACGCACCATGCCATGTGTGTCTGTCCCCGACATTTGTAGAAAAGGCGCTGTTCTTCTGTTTATCTTGGAGCTATAACGGGACGTCCCGCATCCGGTGCTATCGGTCGCAAACGAAAAACACCGCCCCACTGTGTGGTGCGGGCGGTGTGAACTGTTGGCGGTGGCTTGTCAGGCGTGCTGTCCGCTCAACAGCAGGGCGCGTTGCTGCTCGCAGAAGCGGTCGTACTCGGCTTGGTCGGTACCGCTCTCGATAGCGCGGTCGATCACGTCTCCCAGTTCGTCGAAGCATACCTCGTCGTTGACACACTCCACCGCGGCGCCCTTCTGAAGGTAGACTTCGTAATAATCCGCGCCGTTGAGCGCTACAATAACATACCCGGTGTGCAGGCGGCCGTTGACTTCGATCTGCAACGCCGGCATGTCCTTATAGACGGTGGCGGCAAAACCTTCGACACCCCACGACATGAGAACGGGCATAGGTGTCAGCGATACCAACTGTTCGCGGATGGTCCGCGCGATTTCCATAACATACTCTTTTTCCATAACTTTGATATTTAGATGATTGTTTTCAGTCGAACCATTCGGGGTTGCTCTCTTTGAGCACAGCGATCAATTCATCTTCAGGCAGTCTGAGACTGGCAGTATCCGTGAAGTAGAACACTTCATCGTATCGCTGCCGGGCTTCATCATTGACAAAGCCTTCGTTCTGGTCACTGAAGCTGCCCTGCTGGAGGGCATCGAACAGATCGGTCGGGCCGATAATCAATTCGTCGTCTTCATTCGATTTTACCATGCGCATACATAGGCGATGCCGTCGAATTGCAATTCTCTTGTTCTCATACGCCTGTTATTTCAATGGAATGTGTCTTCCGTTCGCTCTGAGGTATTCCATGATTCGCTTCGCCTCCTCGTGCGACGCACGGTTGCGGTCGTCGTAACGGCGGGTTTCGTCCGCCATGACTTTGATGCACTCCTTAATCAGCCGATAGAGGCTTTGCTGAAGCGTCGGGTGCATGTCCGGAATAGCGGCCGCAAAGCGTGCGGGATTGAAGGCATAACTGTTGACCGCCATTTCCCACTCTTTGGCAAGGCGGTACTCTTTGCTCTCTCTAATGTCTTGTTCCATAGTCTTGAATGTTAGGTAATTCGTTTCTTTTTCTTCCTTCTGTTCGGCATCCCTTTCCGGAACCGTTCGGGTTTTACGGCGCTTCGAGGGGCTGACAGACAAGCCCTTTCCGACGCTTTTTCCGGAAAATTACACTTGCGCTGAAAGGAAGAATTTTCCCGGAAATGCACTTCAAAGCGGCGGAACCGGCGCGGCAGCCAACCTTTGCGACCGAAAAAACCGACCGGGGACGGGAAGATGGATGAACGGCAGGGGACCTGAAAACGGTAGAAAAGGAAATTGCCACACAGGTGGAGTGCGTGAACGACACCCGTGCCCGATAAAAAAGGCAGGCCGGGGACCGGCGAGACGAAAAAAGAGGACGGAAATGTACTGCACCCCAAAAGTTGGACACTTTTGGGGTGTTTTTTATGAAATATAATTATGAGATTCGTTTAAAGGCCGTAAAACTGGTACTCGAAGGCGGACTTTCGGTTAGGGAAGCCGGATGTCACTTGGGCTGTGGCCGCTCGCAAGTTCACTTGTGGGTAACATTATTCGAGCGCCATGGCCTTGCCGGCCTTAAGCTGCGCCACGGTAGCTACAGTGCAGAATTTAAGTTGTCAGTTTTGAAGCATATGCACCAAAATCATCTATCTTTGCTGGAGACAGCAGTGCATTTCGGCATTCCGGGCCCTTTTGTTATTCGTCAATGGGAGCGGCTCTATCAAAACCAAGGTGCTGAAGGCCTGCGGCGTAAACCGCAAAGAAGGAGGCCGGCCATGAGTAAATCGAAGACCTAAAAAAGTCAAACTCAAAACGACTCCGCACGAAGAGTTGCTTAAGGAACTGGAGTATCTTCGTGCCGAGAATGCTTACTAAAAAAAAAAAATTGCAGGCCTTAGTCGAGGAGCGCATTGTCCGCGAGAGCGGGAAAGAGCCCAAGCCATCGAAGGACTAAGGCCGCAGTGCCGGCTTTCAGTATTGCTCAAAGCCGCAGGGATGGCGCGAAGCACATTTTATTATCACTTCAGAAAATCAAAACAACCCGATAAATATGCTCGCGAAAAAAAGAGAGTATTATAAGGTTATATCACGAACATAAGGGGCGTTATGGTTATCGGCGCATTACCGTTGAAATGAATAAGATCGGATATGCGATAAATCACAAAACCGTACTTAAGCTGATGAATATTTGCGGGATAAAAAGTCAGGTCAGGCTCCGTAAATACTGTTCATACAAAGGACAGATCGGACGGATAGCGCCCAATCTTCTGCAACGCGACTTTGCAGCCGAAAAACCGAATCAGAAGTGGGTTACTGACCTTACGGAATTTTCGGTTTGCGGCGTAAAGTTATATCTATCGCCGATTATGGACTTATATAACCGGGAGATTATTAGCTATAAAATAGCTGAACGCCCTAACTTTATGCAGATCATGAAGATGCTGGACGATGCGTTTGCCAGAATACCGGATTCTCCGGGTATTGTCTTGCATTCCGACCAGGGCTGGCAGTATCAGATGAAGCAGTATCAGCTCCGTTTAAGACAGAAAGGTATTACACAGAGCATGTCGCGCAAGGGTAACTGTCTGGATAACGCTGCTATGGAAAGTTTCTTTGGATTATTGAAGTCCGAATTATTATATTTGCAAAAATTCTCATCCATAGACCATTTCCGAAAAGAATTGGAAGAATATATCGACTACTACAATAACAAGCGGATAAAGAAATACTTAAACAACATGAGCCCGGTACAATACCGAACTCATGCCATCTAAACAAATACTAATCCGTCCAATATTTGGGGTGCACTTCAAAATCCGTCCTCTCTCCATTCATGCGGAAGTTTTCCGGGGAATCCGGCTCCTCACTCCTTGTCCTTGAGGTTGCAAAGCGGAACCCATACCGCATTCTCCCCGAAATCCTTGATACCGCGCTCGTCCAGAATCGCTTCGTTCAGGCTATCGAGAGCCTCGTCAGGCTCGTCGGGGAAAAGATACGGTTGCGATTCCGGCCAGCGGAGCGGCTTGAAATAGCGGTTCGGCTCCGGGTCTTTCCCGAGGCATTCGATGTAGTCGTATTCCGGGACATAGCGTGCCCTGCCCTCCGACGAAGGATAGCCGATGTGTTCCTCCTCGAAACAGGACGTGTCGTCGGGAAACTCGACCAACACGTACAAATGTTCGTGCCATTCCTGCCCGCAACCATCGCAAGAAAGCGTTCCGGTTTGTTTGTCGAAGCTGATCTGCGGATTGCTGCAAAGCGGGCACACCGGATAATACGGAAACTCCAACGCTTCGGCGATAGCTTCCATGTTCGACAAGAAGAACTGCTCCCCGTAACAGCGTCTCATCCTTTTAGCCAGTTCTCGCATCTGGGTATCCGTAATGGAGCGCGTGTCGAAACCACAGGATTGCAAATTTTCCCTACTGACCAAGGCAACGGGATAGAAACCTTCGTTGAGTCGTTGCAGGAGATCCTGCTCTTGCGGCGTCAGTGAGGTCTTCGCCTCGAAATACGCCCGAATGTCATCCAAAATTTGTTGTACCATTATTCATCTATTTTTGTTTTGTTTGTCCCTCTGTTCGGCATCCCTTTCCGGAGCCGTTCGGGTTTTACGGTGCTTCGAGGGGCTGACGGACAAGCCCTTTCCGACGCTTTTTCCGGAAAATTACACTTGCGCAGAAAGGAAGAATTTTCCCGGAAATGCACTTCAAAGCGGCGGAACCGGCGCGGCAGCCGACCTTTGCGACCGAAAAAACCGACCGGGGACGGGAAGGTGGAACAGCAGGGAGAAACAGGCGGTGCACGCCGCTATAAAGGGAGAAGACGGTAAAAAGGGGGGGGGCTGCTGGCGGCAGGGGCTAAAAAAGAGGGCCGCCCTGTGCGTTCATACCTTTGTATGGCCGCTATCCGGTTATCGGAAAAGATAAAAAAAAGCAGGACGGATTTCTCCGTCCCGCCTTGGTAACGATTACGCGGCGACCTCCGCGGGTTGCGCGTCAGTCTGTCCGTCCGTTTCCGCCTGTGGCTCCTCGGGCCGGGCCGGCTCCTGCGCCGCCTTTTCCTGCGCGAGCAGGACGGCTTTCTTCTCCTCGATGCGCTTGTGACGTTTCTCGTAGACTTCGTTGTGCCCGCTCTTGATGTCGGCGAGCGTCTCGGGCATGTGTTTCTGCGCGAAATCGAGCAAGAGGGAAGCGATGGCATTCGACCCGAATGCACCCTTGAAATTGGCAAGCAGATAATCCCTGCGGATAAGTGCTTTTTCCTTGGCCGTGAGGTTGTCGATGATACGCATCTTTTCCTCGTCCGTAAGGTAGTGATAAGCATCTCCACATTCGATGCCTACGGTGGCGAAATGCTCCCGGCGAAGCGACGAAAGCAGGAAGAAATAGATCATCCGGTCTTCGTCCGCACCGAATTTGGTGTCGGCCATATCGACCTCCAAAATCCGCTTCTTGGTATCTTCTACGGTCTTTTCGAGGGCGATTTCCCGGTTGCGCTCGTCTTGCTTTTCGAGTTTTTCCATGGGAGAAAGTCGTTGCTCCGGCGCGGTGTCCGCCGTTTCGAGATAACACAGAGTAATATCGTCGTTGTCGATACGGAGATAGTATGCCATTTCGCCTGCGGCGACCCGCTCGCGGATCATCTCGCACTCTTCCGTATAGTCGGCGGATGCACGTTCGTACTCCGTGTACGCCTGCTCGTACTGCTCGGCGGTGTCGTAGTCCTCCTTTTCGGGGGCTACCGGCTGTTCGGGGTACTCCTCGGCATAGGTTTTGAGCGTTTCGACCTCGTACCCCATAGATGCAAGGCGTTCGACTACGGTTTCATTATAGCAGTATTCCCTATGACACAACGTTGCGGGGTATATTCCCATGAGCTGTACGGCTTTTTCGGCGAGGTACGAGGCGTTCGTTTCGTCCAAGCACGAACGGTTGGTGCAGTTGCCGCACCCGCCCTCGCAGAACAGGGTCATGTTATTGGTGTTGTGGGGACACGACATGCAGAGGGTCTTGTCGAACCGGTAGCGGTCGAGGTCGGTCGTGTACTGCCGCTCGATGTTCTTCGCCACGTCGGAAGCTTTCAGACCGCGCCAACTGTTGTACCCGTATACTCCCTCTTTCAGATGATTGTCGTACACGTCGCGCTGGATGTCTTCTCCGTAGCGGCAGATTTCGCCCGCCACGCCGACCGTCAGCTCGTCCGCCTCCAAGAGCTCCGCGATTTCGGGTATCAGGGAGAGGAATTTCAATCGCGTGCGGATGTAGTTTTCGCTCTTGCCGAACTGAACGGCCAGCGAGGGTACGTCGTGGCGACCGTTTTCGATGAGCTTTTGATAGGCGTTGGCCTCCTCCATGGGGCTGACGTCCTCACGTTGCAGGTTTTCCGTCACGGCCATCTCTTGGGCCTCCTCGTCCGAAACGTCCAAGACGATAGCCGGGATTTCCGCCTGTTCCGCCATGAGCGAGGCGCGATAGCGGCGTTCGCCGAAGATAATCTCGAAGCGGCCGGTGTCGGCCACGGGGCGCACGCCGATAGGTTGCAGGACCCCCTGCCGGCGGATGCTTGCGGCGAGTTCGGCGAGGGCTGCTCATCGAATCGCTTGCGCGGGTTGTAGGTACTGGGCTGAATGTCGGCCAAGGCCAGCGATACGATGTTTTTTTCGGTCGAAACGATGTTTTCCATAATGCACTTGAATTTAACGGTTTATAATTGATTTGTTTTGAGGTTCTGCGGTTGTGGCTTAGGGTGGTATCGAACTCGTACATCGGATCGTCGTACCCTTCGAACGAGAGCCCGAAATCCTCGAAATCCTTGCGGCTCGCCAGTCTGACGGTAGCGTTCGGCCCGATGAAATAGGGCTCGCGCATCACGCGCCACGGGGCGCCGCGCAAGACGCTATCCTTTAAGGTGTAGAATGTGTCGGGGCGTTCGGGCATGATATACCCTAATGCGTACTCGTTGTAGACGGCCAGTTTGATTTTCTCCATGTCTTTGCGTTTTAATCTCGGTTTTTCTTTTTCCCTTTGTTCGGTTCGTTTCCTGCCGGAACCGCTTCGGGATTTTTACGGATGCGGTTTCAGGCTGTCCGAAAGAGCTGTCATACGGCGGTTTTCCCGGCCAATTACGCTTCGCAGAAGGAAGAATTTGCAGGGAATGCACTTCAAACCGCCGTATCCAGCGCGGCCAGCCAACCTTTGCGTCTGTAAAACCCCGAGCGGCGACGGCGGGGGATGAAGCGGATAAAGCGGCAAAAGAAAGGATAGAAAAGGAAGGGCCCCAAGCGGGGTACAAAGGGCAGAAATCGCTGCAGGAAGACGGACTTTCGGACAAAATGCAATCGAGATAATGAAAAAAGGGTTATTCTTGTAACAAGATGTCCAGCATGGCCCTATCAGAATGGATTGACTGGCGAGAGATGACGGGCTTTCCGCATACTCGTACAATGGGGTACGGGAGGCTTTTGCCGGCACGAACAGCACAAGCAGAGGGTCGGGATATGGACAATAAGCCTCCCGCCGCTTGGGGCAGGAGGCTTATTATTCCGTATTTTCAAGGTCAGAAATGATAGTCGATGACACCGCCGATGTAGAGCAGCGTGCCTGGTTCCAACTCACACACTTCCCGCATGAACTCGTAGGACTGTTCGGCATAGGATCGGCAACCCTCCTCGTCCGTGTAGAACCAGTAGGCCGTATCGAGCGGGTTTTTCAGGTACTTTTCAAGCTGATAGACCGGGCCAATCCACTCCAGAACCTTGTCGGGGGTAACGGCTTCCGCCTTGCTGCGCATACCGGCCACGAAATCCGCCTGCCATTTATCCGCACCGCCGATGTAACGGATGACATCCTCGGAGACAAGCTCGAACATGCCCTCGGGCAGGATATGGTTGACCAATACACCGATATGATGCTTGCGCTCCTTGTCGTCGATCTCGGCGCAATAATCGAAGAAACTGTCGTCGCCCTGCGTAAGCGTGCCCTCGTTCAGATAGTTGTCCTGGTACACCCTGGTTCGGGTAATTTGAAAAATCTTGCTGTGCATAACATTGAATTTTTATGTGTTGAACTTTCTTTTTCTTCCCCTCTCCTGAAAGCCTTCCGGCTTCCTCGTCGGGAAAGATTTTACATGCAGGACACACAGCGGGAAAATGAAGGAAAGGCAAGCAAACAGCCGGGGGATTTCACGGAATACCCAACCCGACAGGCAAGGCAAGGAGGGGAACCGGAAGTTCATCTTCGATTTGCGGAAGGCTGCCGTTCAATCCGCAGGCCGGTTAGCAAAGCGGTACTTGACGACCGGAATAACGCTGTACCTTCGCATGGGAAAATCCCGCCGACGGGAATGCCGGCGAGACGGGAGGCAAAGGAATACTATCTGTATAAAAGAATGGGAGCTACGCCGGAAACGAAGCGGGGAAAGAGGCAGAGGGAAGGATAGAAAGGGAGATTCCCTCTCGGGGTACAAACGGCCCGAAAACAAAAAAGATTAACCCGCCGATGAAAAGTACTCGGAACGAGTTGCGCGATATAACAGGGAAAGGCCGACAGGACGAAGGGCATCCAAGTTCATCATCTCTACGGAACAGACCGATAGAATTTTCAGTCGCAAATAGTTGCTTGTACAATCCGGATTTCAAACCCCTCGAATTCGACGGGTTTAGAAAGGAAGCCCGATTAAACGCCTTTACCCTGTCGCCGCAGAAGTGGATCAATACGACGAATGCAATCGGCATCGTTTCCCAATCGGGTCGTTATGGCGGAACCTATGCCCATAAGATATAGCTCTCAAATTTGCGAGTTGGATTTCCGTCGAATTTGAACTATAATCGTTAAAGAGTTCCAACGATGGAAAGCCGAGGTTCCGCGCCCGGCCTTCTCCTCTCCTCAGCGACAGTTCCGCTGGCTGTCTCCTTCGGTTCGGCCGGTCGTGCCGACAACCGTCGCCGGCCGGCCGTAAATAGTTCATCCAACGGATATAATTCCATGAATTGTTCGTATCTTTGCGGCTGAAATTCCGACAATCGGTAGTTGAATGGCAAAGATTACAGTAAAAGATACCGAAATAAACGTCGTTAAAGTCAATGACGAGGACTATATTTGTTTGACAGATATGTTGCGTGCCAAAGACGGTGATTTCTTTATCACGGATTGGTTGCGCAACCGGAATACACTTGAATTTATCGGCATCTGAGAGAAAGTTTATAATCCCGTTTTTAATTATGTCGAATTCGCCACAATTAAAATACAACATACGACACAGAAAAGAATACAAGACGTTATAACGATAATGGCAAAGATTACGGTACAGAGCACCCCGGTTACCGTTCTTAGTATAGAAGAACGGGACTATATATCCCTTACTGATATGGCTTCGGCCAAAGAGGGGGACAACCGGGCCGCGGACATAATCAAGAATTGGATAAGAAACCGCTATGCCATCGAATTTCTCGGCACATGGGAAGTTATTCATAACCCCGATTTCAAAGTGGTCGAATTCGACCACTTTAGAAAGAGTGCAGGATTGCCCTCCTTCGTACTGAGTGCTTCCGAATGGATAGAGTGTACGCATGCCATCGGCATTGTTGTGAAAAAGGGGCGTTATGGCGGGACTTATGCCCACAAGGATATCGCGTTCGAGTTCGGCTCCGCAATAAGCGTTCCTTTCAAACTCTACCTGATCGAAGAGTTCCAACGGCTGAAAGAGCAGGAACAGGCACAACTCGGCTGGAACGCGAAACGCGAACTGTCCAAGATAAACTACCGCATCCACACCGACGCGATCAAGCAGAACCTGATCCCGGCGGAGGTTACGCCCGCCCAGGCGAATGTCATCTATGCCAGCGAAGCGGACGTGCTGAACGTGGCGATGTTCGGCGTGACGGCTGGGCAATGGCGTGAGGCAAACCCGGATTCGAAAGGGAACATCCGCGACTATGCCACGATCAACGAGTTGATATGCCTCTCGAATATGGAAAACCTCAATGCCGTATTCATCGAGCAGGGCATACCGCAGGGCGAGCGTCTCAGGCTCAACCGGATCGCCATCCGGCAGATGGAGGTATTGGAAAGCGGCGGCAACGGCGGGCGGAAACTGATCAAGTGACACGAATAAAAGTAGTAGATTAGATGCCTGCTTGCAAGGCTTCGGCATAAACTCAGTATAAACAAAATATGTTGCCTATGATATAAACCTGCGGCATCGGTTACGATGTCGTTTCAAGAATAAGAAGAACGTTGTGTCTGTGTCTTGCTGTAATAAAGCGTAGGAAACTTTAATCACGATAACAAGATGGGCATGACGGTTCTCCGCGTACGCGTGGAGCTGCCGTTGCCATTCCGTTATCGAGGGCTTTCCTACCGCCTTTTACAGAGGAGTGACCGATGGGCGGCTCCGCGTCTTTTATTCTCGTCATCCAACTTCCAAATCATTCCTCAAAATGTAAAAAGCGAATATCATAACAGTCATTCAAGGAAACGTTGTGTCTTCATCTTGCTGTAATAAAGCGTAGGAAACTTTAATCGGGATAACAAGATTTTTGGCATGATGGTTCTCCATGTCGTTTGCATGGTGCTGCCGTCTCCATTTTCGAGTTAAGGCGTACAGCCTGGCCAGGAAGGATGGATACATACCGGTTTCACGTTTCAGTACTTGTCTTATTCATAGCCGAGCGAGAACCGGCGAGGCTGAGCAAACCACATGGATGCTAAAAATCTGATTTTGGCAGTAGCCCTTACGATCCTCCTGCCGATGAAGATGTACGGGCAGTGGACGGATTGCGATTCTTTATCCGTCAGCGACAAAAATGTAAGGAATTATGATTTCGAGTGGCGGCAGACGATCCTGCCCGCCTCTTTGATCGGAGTCGGGGCCGTTGCACTCGCTCCGAGTTTCATCCGGAACGGCAGCCGCAACGTTACCCGCAGCGCGATCGGCATACGGGGCGATGGCCGGCGGCTCGAATTCGACGATTATATCCAGTATCTGCCTGTCGCCGGCTCCCTGATGCTGGGCTGCGCCGGCATCAAGGCGAGACATTCATTCCGCGACAGGGTGTTTATCGTCGCTACCTCCTATGCGGCGCTGGCCGTTCTGACGAACATCCCGAAGTTGTGCATCGACGAAAAAAGACCGGAGTTTTCGGGACACAACTCCTTCCCTTCGGGGCATACGGCCACCGTTTTCATGGGTGCGGAGCTGGTGCGGATAGAGTACGGCGGTTGGTACGGGGCCGGAGCCTATGCCGTTGCGGCCGGGGTCGGGTTCATGCGGATGTACAACGGCAGACACTGGCTCCACGATGTCGTGGCGGGTGCGGGAGTAGGTATACTGAGTGCGCGGATCGGCGAGTAGAGCTGCCGGTTGTGGCAAAAAGCCTTTCAGAAAAAGAGGAAGAAAGAATATAACATTGTTTTCACCCCGGTAGCCGCTCCGGTAAAGGGAGGGTATTACGGGTTCTCCGCGGGGTGCAGTTTTTGACCGGTTGCGTTATCGGACTGCTGTTCATGGCATAGCCGGACGCCGGATGCGCCCGGCCGTTCCTGTCTCTTTTTCGTCCCGATAGCTGTCGCCGCATTCCTTATCGCTCGTTGTCGATCTTCCGGTCGTAAGCTTTTTCGGCGCTGTCATCCATTGGGCGAGTTTCAGTCCGATAGAGGCGGGAGCCGTTATATGCGGTCGGGCTCCAGTGTACAACAGGATAGGATGGTCCGCAGAAAAAAGCGGGCCGTTTCCTGGCCTGCAAAACTCGCATTTTCTATCTTTACGGCACAATCGGGGAGTGCGGACGAAAGACCGCGGCCTCATGGACAGACCGGATTATAAATCCGGGTAGGTAATGGCCGTACGGCGCATCGGCCGGGCCTTTCCGGGACCGGGAGGCTTCCCAGCGGAAAACGAAGTACAGGGGAGAACGGCAGGGAAGAGAGGCGAAGTGAACCTGAAAACAGGAAAAACAGGCTCTGCCGCTCGACGGGGAGCACCCTATCCGAGGTGCGGAGAAGATTCTTTCGCATAACGAATTATAGCCTGGCGAATGCTGCGTCAGTAGATACGGCAGGTAGGGACGTCTTGGACAGAGAGCGGACAACACGCTTTGGGCAGAAGGTTCATTCCTCCGAATTTGGAATCCGGAGGAATTTTATTATATTTGTACAGGATACGGCAGAAAGACTGAAAGGGATGCAATGTCGACGGTAGGCCGGACGTTTGGAGAATATATGTGTTTCACTTATTTTTAGATACGAGTTATGAAAAAGTTCATTTTTGGATGCCTGTTCCTTGTCGGAGCACTTTCCCTCACCGCCTTTACGGCTCAGGACGGAGAGAAGAAAGAGGATGGCAAAGCGAAAGTGGAGTGCTGCTGCGAGGAGTGCGACTGTGAAAAGTGCACCTGCAACACGGATTGTTCCGACTGCCGCGGCTGCAAGGGGAACGAGGCATGCCGGGAATGCCGCGATTGCGACCACGACGGGCATTGCTGCGATTACGGGCACCACGGTCGGAAACACCACAGAAGAGGAGGATGCTGCGGCCCGAGAGGGTGCTGACGGGATTGTGCCGGAATCGAAAAAAGAATGCCCCGCGAAAATTTTCGCGGGGTGTCTTTTTTCGGGCGAAAAGTTTTCTTCCGGATTTTCCAATGCCTGATTTCCTACAAAGGCTTGTCGATGGACGATATGTTGTAACCGCCGCTGTCGGAATGTGATGACGGAAACGTTACGGGCATAAAAACGGGAAATAAGGGGTGCTCCCTTATTTCCCGTTTTTTGCCAGGTACTCTTTCATAGCCTCGTTCACGATCTCTTTCAGGGAGACCTCCTTTTCGATGGAGAGGTACTTCATGCGGGTATGGATGCTCCTGTCGATGACGAAAATGCAATGCACCGCAGGCTCCTTTTCCGCGACGGGCGCTGCCGGACGCTGCGGTTGCGGGGTTTTCCCGGTAGGCGACAGCAGCCCGTCCAGTCCGGTCTTCATGCTGTCTTTCAATAAATCGCTCTTGCCCATATCGGTCTACTTTAATTTCAGTACCTCTTGCGCCAAAGCCATGTAGTCCTTGGCGCCGTTGCTATTGCGGCTGTACTCGAAGATGTCCTTGCCTTTGATGGGCGCTTCGGCCAGCGACACGTTGTCGCGGATGACCGTCTGGAACACCTTGTCGCAGAACGCATCCTTGACCAGCTCGGCCACACTCTTGTTGAGCGTCTTACGTCCGTCGAACTGGGTGATGACGATGCCGCCAATCTCCAGCGCCGGGTTCAGGCGTTCCCGGACAGTGGCGACCACGTTCGTGATCTTGGCCATGCCGCGCATGGCGAGGAACTGGGCCTGAACGGGGATAATCAGATAGTGAGCTGCGGTGAGGGCGTTGAGTGTCAGCAGACCCAGCGAGGGCGGGCAGTCGATCAGGATGTAATCGAATTTCCGGCCGTCGGGCAGCCGGGCGATCAGCCCCTTGAGGATCAGCTCGCGCCCCGGCTCGTTGATAAGGCCGCCGAGAGGTCGAGGCAGGAAGGTGCGACGGTAAAGCCGCCCTCCGTCTCAACCAGCGGCAAGGGGTACTCGCCCTTCATCGCCCCGTAAACGGTCCGCTCCTCCTCGATGGAGAGGCCGCAGGATTCCGTGAGGTTGGCCTGGCCGTCCATGTCGATGGCCAGCACACGTTTTTTCTTCTGCCGCAGTGCGGCAGCCAGATTGACGGTAGTGGTCGTCTTGCCGACCCCACCCTTGTGGTTCAAGACAGCAATGATTTTCGTCATCGTTCTCACTCTTTTATTCCATGTACAAAGATAATACTATTTTTAGTAAATACTATAATTAGCGAATACTATTTTACGCAAATACGCATTTAAGGAACATAGTATTTACTACTTTACTATGATACTAAATGTAGCATATACTACAACCCGTACCCGTAAGGAGAGATACTAATGTACTATGTATAGTATATACTACATTTAGTAAGACTTGACTTCCTGCGATATGGCGGCTATATCAGAAAGGCAGGTCGTCCGTGTCGTCCTGCGGCGCAGCGGAGGGCGCCGGGGCGTTGTCCTCCGCCCGGGCTCCGGCCGCGTCGCGTTTGCCGGCGCCGATGAAGGCGATCGAGTCCGCCGTGATGGTAAGCTGCGTCTGGCTATTGCCGTTGCGGTCCTCCCACAGCGAGGCGGAGAGGGTGCCATCGACCAGCACCAGCCGTCCTTTGGTCAGATACTCGGCCAGGCGGATATGGTTCTCGCGGTTGCTCTTGACCCTGACCCATGTAGTGACGTTCTGCCCTTTCGAATAATCGTCCACGGCTATATCCATTGCCATGAATGAGCCGTGCGTACCCGTGATGACCCTGCAGTCCTTGCCGATGCGTCCGATCGTGTGTGTATGTATCATAATAGAAGTTTGTTTGTGGCAGGTTGGTTAGTTCTGCCGTTACCTGAAAATCGTCGTTTCTTTTTCCCTTTGCTCGGTTCGTTCGCTGGCGGAACCGCTTCGGGATTTTTACGGATGCGGTTCATGGCTGTCGGATGAGCTTCATCCGACGGCTTTACCGGCCCAATTACGCTTCGCAGAAGGAAGAATTTGGCCGGGAATGCACTTCAAGCCGGAGGATCAAGCGCGGCAGCCGACCTTTGCGTCCGGCAAAACCCCAGGCGGCGACGACGGGGGATGAAGCGGGGAAAGCGGAAAGAGAAAACATAGAAAAGGAGGTGCGGCCCGGCCGCGTATAAGGGAAAGGAGGGAAAGAGTATAACAGAGAGACCGCCGGGGTGCGGCGGCGTACAAACGGGAAACTGGCCCGCCGCAGGCGAGCCCCTCCCCCTGCGGCGGGCCGCGACGCTTCAATCCTTGCCGCCGAGGGAGGCAGACAATATCGCTCCGATCCGCTCTTCCCACAAGCGGCAAAAGCCCCGGATCACGGTGTCGCCTCCTGTGCCTTCGAGCCGGGCGAACATCTGCAAGGCGTCGAATCCCCGGTCGAACTGCTCCATGATGACGGCAGGGGCAAAATGGATGACCCCGCGGGGATAACTTTTCGAGGTGCCGATCCACCCGCGCAGATAATCGTCGAAGCAACCGCCCGCCTGCGAATCGTAGAACTCCTGCGCGTGGGAGCCGGCGATACTTTTACCGTATGCTTCATCCCCCAGAATCAGAATGCCGGTCTGCGGATTGTACATGAAACGCCGGTTCGTGATTTGCAGAATGTCTATGATTTCCCGCTTGGTATCAACGACCATCAGAGATTTTTCGACCTTTCTTTTCGTGCGTCTTGCCATAATACAGTGTTTTTTGTCTTTTCCGTGAAACTTTCTTTCTTTCCCTCCGCTGGGTCCGTTTGCCGGCGGAACCGCTTCGGGGTTTTACGGATGCAGCAGCAGGCTGTCCGCAAAAACTGTCATACGGCGGTTTTCCCGGCCAATTACGCTTTCGCAGAAAGGAAGAATTTGCCGGGAATGCACTTCAAACCGCCGTATTGAGCGCGGCAGCCAACCTTTGCGTCCGGAAAACCCCGGGCGGCGACGGAGAGCATGAGACAGGAAAGCGGGAAGGGAGAGGATAAAAAGGGAAAGAAGGCCCGCTATAAGCGGCAGGGAAAGCGATAGAAAAGGCAAACGTTCAGCGCGACTGGGAAGGTACGTGCGACCGGTACGCGGTACAAAGTCGGCCCGCCGTCCGTCCGGTCGGAGGGAACCTTCCGGACGAAGGGTCGGAGCCGCGGGGCCGTCCGCCTACGCTTTGGTGGCGGGTTTACGCTTCGGGGCGCTGTTCGAGTAAATGGGACAGGAAAGGAGTATCTTATAAAAAACGCCCTGTTCCGTCTGTACGGGGTCTTTCGACACAAAAAAAACCGCGCTCCCCTTGATTTTCACCGTGTCCAGCACAGTTTGGCAAACGAACTTGTTGTGCAGGCGGATGCCGCCTCCGTTGGATTGCAGGGGAAAGCCCTGCTTATCCGTCGTCTTGCGCAGGAACCACGCTTTGGGATCGTCCTCGTCGCGGGCGAACTCCAGACGGTCGCCGGGCTTGACGTTCAAGTCCTTCGTCAGGTGCAAAGAGAGGTACATATTGCCGTTTACGCTGTTGAAACGGATGCTTCGGCGGCCGATGCGGTCTTCGGCCGTGCGACTGTTGGCGGTGTTGTAGATTACCAATTTCATTTTTTCGGAATTATCTAAGGTTAAACGAATTACATATTCACACAAGCGTAGCGGCGGGAAAATCCCGGATGGCTCCGCAGGGCGTCGGCGATACCGCCTATCCTCTGCCGCACGGCGCTGGCGGAAATCCCCGCATAGGCGGAGAGGCTGCGGAAGGAGCACTGCGCCTCGTACTCTTTCAGCCGGAAAAGTTCGTAGTCCCTTTTCGGGTATTTATTCCGCACGAACAGCAGGATGTCGTAGGCAAGCCTGTCGGAGGCCGCCAGCGCCTCGGCCGAGGGGGTTTCCTCTTCCGGCCGGAGCAAAAAGAAATGCTCCTTGTCGGGGTGGCAGTAACGGCTCTCGCCGCGCAGGCACATGGATTTACATTTCTTGTACACGCCGAAAAAATAAGGCTCGAAACGTTCGACCGCGACGTCTGAAAACGCGCACGTCTTTTTCATCGCCAGATAGGCGTCGTGGAAGGCGTCCTCGTTCAGATAGCGTCCGAATACGGCCCGTAACCGCTCATAATTGAAGGCGAACCATTTGTCAAAAAGCGAATCTCTTTTCATATACTCAATCGTTTTGAAGTTTCTTTCTTTCCCTCCGGTCCAATCAATCGCCGGAAAGTCCGATTCTTTTTTCCGCCCGGTTTCTGCATCGAGTTTTTTGAGCAAGGATTCCCGGAAAAATACGCTTCGAAGGCCATGAGAAGGAAGATTTTTCACAAGGAAATCGCAGATCCGCCTTGCGCGAATACCGCCGATGCAATCAACTTTGCGGGGAAAAGAGTCGGCTTTTCGGCCGTTGCATTGCGACGGAGGGTCCTCTCTATAAAAGGAGGGATGGAAGGCGGGATAGAAGAGGAGGAATGACACAAGGTAGAACAGGAGGGAAATAAGGGCCGAAAGCCGTAAAAAAGGACGGCGCAGGGAAACCGGAAGGCAGAAAAATCCCCCTGCCGGGTCTTGCGACCGGACAGAGGGAACGGTTGGATATATGAATTACGATCAGGCAGCTTTGTCGCTGGCCCCGCATTCGGCAAGGGGTTTCTGCGTGCGCTCCGCCTCTTTCAGGCCCTCATCGATACGCTGCTGCAACGCCCGGCACTCCTGCCGGAGCCGCGACAGTTCGTCCGTCTTACCCCATGTGCGGGCCACGATCGCCTCCAGAGCGGGTAGCTCGCTCTCCAGCCGGGCGATCTTCCGCCGCTGCTCCTCGATCATGAACGGAAGCCTGTTTAGCGTGATCTCCGGATAGCGGGACGTTTCCGCGAAACCCAAAAGCAACGCTCCGTACTGGCCGCAGCGGTATTTCAGCCCGCTCGGGCCCTCGACGAGGAACACATTGCGGTCGAATGTCCCGCACCAGTTGTACTCACTGTGCACCAGCAGGTTCAGCCCGGCATACGTGCCTATCGTGCCGTATGCGCCGCTGCGGTAGGTCTTGGCGATGCGGTGCAGTTCGCGCCCGATCTGCTCGGCCGTGGCCTGCGGCAGGTTCAGGAGCCGGGTCGTCCGGTCGCCCGCATAGGAGGCGACGTACTCCGCATCCCGCGCCATATCGGCTGCCGTGCGATCGGCCGCCGCGATCTCCTGCCGGTTGTCCGCAATCTTGTGCTCGGCGCGGATGCGCTCTTTCTTGAAAATGCCCTGCTCCTTTTCGAGGCGCATAATCTTGTTGTCGAGCTTCGCCTTTTCCAACAGGTCGGTATTGCCGGAGAGGATAGCGACAAATTCGGCGAAGTTCATCCCGTTGTTCTCGTCCATGCCGTCCTCGTCGATGCGGCGCACGGCGATCGTGCCGCTGTTGATCTGGTTGATGAACATCTGCTTGTTCTTCAACAGATTGAACTTGTAGGCGTCGAGCGTCTTTTCCGTGCCGTAGATGACCACGTCCACGGTGTTGCCGCCCCACAGCTTCACGGTGTTGCCCTTGCGTACCGCGCGGCCGTTGCGCTGCTCCATATCCGCCGGACGCCAGGGAATGTCGAGGTGATGCACCGCCACGGCCCGTTCCTGTGCGTTTACGCCCGTGCCCAACATGCTCGTAGAGCCGAACAGCACGCGCACCCGGCCTGCGTTCATATCCTCGAAGAGCCGCTTGCGGGCCCGTTCGGTTTGGGCGCACTGGATGAAGCGGATTTCATCGGCAGGGATACCGAGCCGTACCAGCTTGTCCTTGATGTTGGAGTAGATGTTCCACGCGTTCGGCTTGTAGGTTGAAAGATCGCTGAATACGAACTGCGTGCCCCGGTTGGCCTCGGATCGCACGTAGTAGTCGTAGATCGTGCGGGCGCAGATGGAGGACTTGTTGTCCTCGCTGTCGCGGAAACGGTCGCCGAGCAGCCGCATGTCGAGCGGCATTTTGCGGGCTATATCGGTGGCGATAAGCATCTTCGCCCTGTCGAGGTTATCCGGCTCCGGCATATCCAGCCCCAAGTCTGCCCACGCTCCGCTATGCGCAAAAGCCATGAGCCGCCCGATCATCTCCTCCTGCGCGAAGGTCGGGGCGTGGGAGAGGAAACGCACGTTTTTCTCCGGCACGTCGAGGTTTATCATTTCGGCGGTGCGGTAGTCGGTGATCTCGCGCAGGAACATCGCCAGCTCCGGCACCTTGATATAGCTGCGGAAACGCTCTTTGCGTCTGATCGTCCCCGTGACACCCAGCTCGTAGTCGGCGCTCTCCTTTTTCGTGAATATCGCCGCCCACGCGTCGAAGCAACCGATGCTCTGCCGCCGGAGTTCCTGTGGGCGCAGGTACTTGAACATCACGTACAGGCTCGGTCAGCGCATTGACGACCACCGTACCCGACAGGAACGTAGCCCCGAGGTCCCTACCCGTGCGGCGCTGGATGTCGCGGATGGCGAACAGGAGATTCATCGCCCGTTGCGAGCCCCGCGTGTTGCCGATACCGGCTACCCGCGTGTGGCGCGTCTGAAACATGAGGTTCTTGAACATGTGGCACTCGTCCACGAAAATGTGGTCTATGCCCATGGTGCGGAAGTCCACGGCGTCGTCTTTCCGGCTGTCGATCTTCGCCTGCAACTCGCCGAGCGTGGCCGAGAGGTTCTGCTTGCGCTTTTCGAGCCCTTTTTGCATAGCACGGCTCCGGTAGCACATGGTGGACTGCTCCAGTACCTCAAGGCTGCGCTCCGTGTCGGCGAGTTCTTCGGTAAATATCTCGAACATCGTCTCTTCCGACTGGGGTATCTTGGCGAATTGGTCGTGTGTGAGGATGATGCAGTCCCAGTTGTTGTTCTTGATCTTGGAAAATACCTCCTTGCGGTTGGCGGGTGTGAAGTCCTCCTTACCCGGATAAAGCACTTTAGCCCCCGGGTACGCCTTGCGGAACGTGTCGGCGATTTCGTGCACATTGGCTTTCAGGGCGATAATAAGCGGTTTCTGCGCCAGACCGAGACGTTTCATCTCATAGGCCGCGACACACATTATCATGGTTTTGCCTGTACCTACTTCGTGCCAGCAGATACCGCCGCCGTTCTGCTTAATCATCTGCACCGCGTCCTTCTGCGAGGGGTAGAGCTCCTTGTACGGGAACTGTTCGAAAGAGAGGCCGGGAAACGTCTGCGCCGAGCCGTCGTAGGCGGGACGCACGTAGCAGTTGAACCGCTCGTTATAGGTTCGCACCAACTCGTCGCGCACCTCTACAGGCCGCTCGTCGAGCCAACGGTTGAAACGCTCTCTGATCTCCTCGATCTTGGTAGCGGCCTCCTGCATGGCCTCCTCGTCCGGCACGCGCACCTTGCCGCCGTCCCGATACACCTCTTTCGTCAACTCGGGTACGGTATCATGAAGGGCATGTACAAAGAGGTCTTCGCCGTTGCAGTTACGAACGGAATAGGTGTTGTAAGCCACCGGGGAATAGCCCTGCAAGCGTACTACATACGTGTCGTTCACATCGAAATACATCACCTCGGCTTCGACTCCGAAAAGTTCCGAGGCGAAATCGGCGTATAGCCCGGTGTCGATCCACCGCTCACCCATGTTGATGTCGAGCTCTTCATAAGGTATCGCTTCGGGTACGGCCGCCTCCAACGCTTTTACGGCGATTTCCGTCCACTCCCGCTCCCTGTCCGAAAGATCGGGCAGGCAGGAGACGATCGCCCGATGTTTGTCGATAACGTTCCCGGCAAGAAAGAGGCCCTTGTGTTCCCACGCCCCGCTGACGGGATTGTAGAACATTTCGCCTCGCAGGGCACCGATGACCGCCTCTTCGGGCAGGTCCGTCACCTGTCCGATATAGTCCATATCGACGCGGCCGTAAAAGTTCAGGCTGCTCGCCAGCGCCTCGTCGGGCGTGAGCTTGCGATGCGGGTCCGTCTTCGTGAATGCCACGGGTTCGCGCAGGATGTCGGCCTTGACAATATCCCCGCCGAGCTGCATTTCGAGCGTGAACACCTCCGAGCCGAGGCTGTCGAGCATGATAAACTCCCGGTTGTCGTTGTCGTGGAAACAGCCCCATTTGGCGACGAAGGCATCGTAGCGGGCGTTGAGCTCCGCCCGCAGTGCCGGGTATTCCTTTTGCTCGTCCCGCTCCCTGCCGGAGAGTTCGAAATATGCCTTGCGGACGGGGAAATAGTCGGCGGCCCTGTCCGCGTTGACCTTGCCTTCGTCCACCGGCACGAAATCGACGGCGACCTCCTCATAATGATCGGACTTGCGGTAGCGGAGCGTACCTACCTGCCCCTCGAAGGCGACCATCGCGCCGTCCTTCATCCACTCCTCCGACGTGCCCGTGTAGGCCCGCCGCCCCCGGTCGGGCCGCGTCGCGCCGGCGGCCGGCATCCCGAACAGGGACATCTGCACGGGCGCGGTATCCCCTGCTCCGCCGGAGAACAGCTCCTTGCGGAAACTGCGGGCGAAATCGTGGCGGAGCAACGCGGAGAGGTATTGCGACATGGCGGCTTCGTCGCCCAGCCACTGATATTTGCGCACCTGCTTGCCGTACCGGTTCACGACGATGCGGCTGTCTGTGGCGAGGGAGGTCTTCGGCAGGGAAAAAAGTCTGTTCGCGGGTTCGGTCACGATTCCTGTCGCGTCGGCTTTCTCCCTGACGGACTGCAAAAACATCTTCTCCCGCAGCGAGAGTGCCGCTTTGCCGGTGTGCTTCTGGAATACGAGCAGGTCGCTGCCGACTTCGATGCCGCTCGTGGGTAGGAAAAGCGCGTCGGGCAGACGGATCGCGCTGATAAGGTCGGCGTGGCCGACGAGGTATTCGCGCACAAACTTGTTGCCCGGCGTGTCGGCTACGCCCCGCGACGTGACGAAGGCCAGCAGGCCGCCCTCGGCGAGCTGTTCCATGGCCTTGACGAAAAAGTAGGTGTGGATCGTCTTGGTGGAGCGTTCGTAGATGCCGCCCTTTTTCCACAAGTCGGCGTCGAACACGCGGAAGTCGCCGAAAGGAATGTTCGAAGCGATGACGTCGAAGGTCGTATGCCCGAAATCCTGCCCGCCGATTGTCTCGAAGCCGTCGATAACTGTCGTGGTATCGTCGTGCAGAAGCGAGAGGATAAGCCCCGAGATGCAATCCTTTTCAAAGGCGTAGCGGCGGGTGTCGGGCAGGGCTGCGGGCAGGAAGCCGCCGATGCCCGCGCTCGGTTCGAGCAGCGAGCGCATCGGCAGGCCGTACTCCGTGAATGCGGCGCGTATCTGCCGCGCTACGGCATCCACGAGGAACTGCGGCGTGTAAAAGGCCGTGAGGACAGAGGCCTTGAGGCTGTCCGTCAGCTTGCGATACATTGTCTCTTCTCCGCCTGCGAGAGTTCGCAGGGCCTTCTGCAGGCGGTTCATCGGCTCCGCCATGTTGTCCGGCAGGGGGTTGTCCGTTCCGATGTTCAGCACTTCCTTGATGCCCCCGAAGCCGGAATAGCGGGACAGCGTCTCCTTCTCCTTTGCCATGGCTTTGCGGCCCTGTACGTGGATTTTTACCGCCGTTTCGATGGCCTCCACGTTCGCCGCCAACGATGTCTGTTTGTTGTAACTCATCATTCAACCTTGTTTTTCGTTCCTTCGTTCGGTCCGTTTGCGACCCGCAGGGATTATTTTTCTGCAGGCAGAAGGTGGCCGGAACAATCCGACAAGGCTGGACGGAAAAATACGCTCGACGGCGGAGAGGAAGATTTTTACGGATCACCCGCGGCGGCAGCCGGCCTTGGCGGAGCGGAACGGCCGGTTTACCTTCGCTGAAAAATAACCCCCGAGGGGCGCACAGGGCCGACGGCGGGAAAGGAGAGATGAAAAAGGGAAGATGGAAAGATAGAAGCGGGAGACCGGAAGCGGTATAGAAAGGGCGGAATCGGCAGTAAAACGGGGCATGCTGCCGGCAGGCCGAACATCCTATGGGATCGGACAGGGGAATCCTGTGTGTAATCGAAACAAAACCTTACCTCTGTAACCGATTATAATGAATAACCTATGGCTGAAAAGAACACTCCCATCTTATCTCCCGAATATCTCGATTTCAGAAACGAGATAACCTCCCGCATCCGGTCGGCCCAATACGAGGCGCTGAAGGCCGTGAACAAGGAGATGATCGCCTTGTATTGGGAAATCGGCAGGCGGATTACCGAACAGCAAGCGGCCTTGGGCTGGGGAAAATCCGTCGTGGAGAACCTTTCGCGGGACATACAGAAGGAGTTTCCGGGTATAAAGGGGTTCGGTGTTTCCAATATGTGGGATATGGCCCGTTTTTATGCCGAATACCGGTCGAATGAAATTCTCCAACCGTTAGTTGGAGAAATTAGCTGGTCGAAGCACATCGTCATTCTGACCAAATGCAAGGAGACACGACAACGGCAATTTTACATCTTATCAACCAAGAAATACGGCTGGACGAAAGATGTGCTTATCAACAAGATAGAAGCATAGACCTACGAAAATTATCTGCTCGGTCAGAGCAACTTCGACACGACCTTGCCGGAGAAGATAAAGAGCCAAGCCATACTTGCCCTGAAAGACGAATATACATTCGACCTTGTGGGCCTTTCGGAAGAACATTCCGAATATGAATTGGAACAAGCGATTATAAAGAATATCCGCGCGTTCCTCATGGAGTTCGGTCCCGATTTCGCCTTTGTCGGCAACCAGCACCGGATAGAAGTGGACGGAAAGGAATACTTCATAGATTTGCTGTTGTACAACAGGCGTTTGCAGGCCATGATAGCGATTGAATTGAAAATCGGCGAGTTCCTGCCGGAGTATAAAGGCAAGATGGAATTTTACCTGAATGTGCTGAACGACACCGTAAGACTGCCTCACGAAAACCCGGCTATCGGTATCATCATCTGCAAATCGAAAAGCCGCATGATTGTGGAATACGCCCTGAAAAGCTCGACAATGCCTATCGGGGTGGCGACTTACAGCCTGTCGCCGGAGCTGCCCGAAGCCTACAAGGAGTTGCTGCCGACCTCTGAGGAGATAGCGAAGAAGATAGAATTGCTTATGGAATAACGTATAAGTGCCGATGTTTGCATATCGGCACTTTTTATATTCTATTCATTCGGGATTTCGCCCGTCCTTTGCAACACACCGTCCCTGTAAAACTCGATTCGTCCGGGCTTGAAGCCCATTTCGCCGAGGGCTATATGCTTGATATAGTTCCGGTACTTGTTTCCTGAAAAGTTCTTTCCGCATAGATTGTTAAAAAACATCGGGATAGAAAACCCGTCCTCGCTTCTCAATACGGTCTTGCCGTCTTGCTTGATTTCGTCTGTCATCGTCGTTTCGTTTTAATGGATTAAACATTCATCGCTGTCTTTTCTTTCCCTGCTTTCGCTCGGCTGGGTAGGTCTGTCGTTCAACTTTTCAAGGCAACGGAAGGACGAAACTGCGGCATCATAAGCCAAACCCGGATAACGGAAACAGCTTCTTGCAGGGGCTGTTTCCGTTATCCGAATGGAATGCGGTTTGGCGTCGATGCGCTTCGTCCTACATTCGCCGGCGAAAAGAGAAAGACAGGCCTGCCGGCAAAGGAGAGAAAATTGCAGGTACAACAAAAAAGAGGTGAGAGACAGGAGAAAATACTCTAAAAAATTTGCACCGCAGTAGAATTTATGTATTTTTGCAGTTGTATTTCAAAATTACATAAATGAATATGGGGCCAAAATATATCCGCAGGGAATTATCCGCCGTGATAGAAGAGGCGTACCGCTATTTCTCGGTCATAACCGTTACCGGTCCCCGTCAGTCCGGCAAGACAACACTGATCCGAAATCTGTTCCCACACCTGCCGTACTACTCTTTGGAGAACCTCGACGTGCGGAGCTTTGCCGAAAACGACCCAGTCGCTTTTCTGAACCAGCACGCGGAGGGCATGATTCTCGATGAAGTGCATAATGCCCCGAATCTTTTGTCGTATATACAAGGCATGGTGGACGATGACGCAGACCGGCGATTCATCCTTTCAGGCAGTTCGCAGTTCGCCATGCTGAAAAGGATTACTCAATCCCTAGCGGGACGTACCGCCGTATTCGAGTTGCTGCCCTTGTCCTACTCCGAGATACGGGAGATAGCCTCCGATACGCCGCTTGACCATCTGCTGCTGGACGGGTTCTATCCCGCGATTTATTCGGGACGCAACGTGCCCAAATTCCTCTATCCGGCCTATATGAAAACCTACCTGGACAAAGACGTGCGCGATTTGCTGCAAATCAAGGACATGATGCAGTTCCATACGTTTATCCGTCTTTGCGCCGGGCGTATCGGCTCGCTGTTCAAAGCCTCCGAGCTGGCGAATGAAATCGGTATCAGTTCGCACACCATCACGGCGTGGCTCTCCGTCTTGCAGGCATCCTATATCGTGGCCCTGCTGCCCCCGTATTTCGAGAATACGCGCAAACGACTGACCAAAACACCCAAGCTCTACTTTACGGACACGGGGCTTGCCTGCTATCTGCTCGGCATCGAATCTCCGAAACAACTTGCACGGGATAAGATGCGGGGGGCGCTGTTCGAGAATTTCATCGTGATGGAAGCATTGAAACGGCGATATAACCGGGGCAAGGAGAGCAACCTCTATTTCTACCGGGACTCGAACCAGAACGAGGTCGATCTCGTGCTGAAAAAAAGTTCGGGATTGTACGGTATCGAAATCAAGTCGGCCATGACCTACCATGCGGATTTCGAGAAAACGCTGAAACAAATGGACGACTGGATCAAAAGTCCCGTAGAGGGTAAGGCCGTCGTATATTCGGGGACGTTCGAAAATACAGCAGGAAAGATCAAGTTGTTGAATTATGCCCATTTGGACGATGTGCTGGAGTAATTCCTATCGCCGGCTTTCCTCGCAACGAACAGCGGTTGCCGGAACAGATGCAGACGGTCTTTCGCGCATAGCAACACTGCCTGTCGGAGATCTCGAAAAACGATATTCCCGATGCAGGAAATTTCCGGTAGACCTTCAGGGAAATACCATACAGACGGCGACCCCGACCGGAGTGCATCAACCGCCCCGACGGCGAAAGCACACCGGGAGCGTAAAGAATCCATAAAAACCGGTAAACCAACATTACAAGCTCAGTTTTTCACTATATTTGAATAAAATCTCTATAAGTATGGAAACCAAACCCATAAAAAAAACATTTGAACAGGTTGTTGCTGGACCCCAACAACTACCGCTTCATCGACCGTCCAGAATACAAGCCTGTGTCCGACGGACAGATTGCGGAGTCCCGGATACAGCAGCGCACGGCTGAGTTTCTCAAAGGGAGGAACAACGAGAACATTGAAGACCTAATTAACAGCTTCAAAACGAACGGTGTGCTGCGGCAGGATCCCATACAAGTGCGTCCTTTAGGAGACAACTACGTCGTCATCGAGGGCAACCGTCGCACCGCGACACTGAAATACTTGTATGAGCAATTCCAGAAGGGAATGGATGTCGGCGTTCTGACCGAAAGCGATTTCAAGAGCGTCGAGTTGATCGAGTTGCAGGGGCAAGACCGCCGCCATGAGTTGATCGCCATGGGACTCAACCACATCAGCGGGAAAAGGCGCTGGAGCCCGGTGAATCAGACCCGTCTGATCCGGGACCTGCTCGAAGAGTGCGGCATGACCGAAGACGAGATATGCAACGCGCTGGGCATCACCAAGCATTACCTGCGCCGCAGTATGCGGACGCTGGCCCTAATCGAGCGATATAAAGGCAGCGATTACGGGGACCAATTCCAGACGGACAAGTATTCCATCTTCGAAGAGATCATCAAAAATACCGCCCTGAAAAACTGGCTGGGCTGGAACGACGACTTGCGCGCCCCCTCGCGCCTCGACCGTGAGGAGCGACTATTCTCGTGGATCTCGGTTACCGAGCGCGTGCAAAGAGACGAAGAGACAGGGGACGAACAAATCACCAAGCTGGAGCCGATCGTCACCAAAAGCCATGAAATCCGGGAACTGGCGAAATTCGTCGAAGACGAGAAAGCCTTAGTCAAGATGGAGGAGAGTCGCAGCGTCACAATCGGGTTCGCATCCAGCGAGGCCATATGCGAAACGCGGCTGCACAATGCGCTCGATAATATCGCCTCGGAGGTGAATGCAGCGTTGCATTTCAGCGACTACCTTTCGGACGACGACTACACGCGCATCGGCCGGCTGAAGACCAAATTGGAGAGGCTGTTGCCTTCACCGAGCGAGATTCGCATCGGGTCATTAAACAGCAATGTGGCGCCGCGCTTCTTGCAGGTGTCGGCACACTATTCGGACCTATACATTCGCAGATACCGCAAGATTGCCAATCTGAATATCGGAAAGTTACGCCGGATCAACCTTTTCGTCGGGGAGAACAATTCCGAAGACCTCCCTGCTGGAGGCCGTCTACCTGCTGGCGCAACTCAACGACCTGAACGCCTTTCTCGACCTGGAGCGTTTCCGCGGCAAGTTTTTCCGGGATTTCAATGCCCTATGGGTGGACAAAAATTTCATCTCTCCTATCGACATCGCCGGGCATTTCAACGGGTTGGACACGCAGGTCCGTATATCGAAGGAAGATGCGCAAGAAAATATCGACAAAAACTCCTATATTTCCACGATACGGATCGATGCGAATACCGGGGCTGATGAGCTCTCCAGCTACGTGCATCTATACCTGAATCGGGAACCGGAACTCTATTACCAGAAAGCCCAAAAGCTTTGTCGCTCGGCTTTTTCCAGCCCTTATCGCTACAACGACTCGATACTCCGAGAGGCACACGCACGCGCCGTAAAGGAGAAACGCATCGACGAGATCACGAATTTTATCCGCCAACATATCGACCCGGCCATCGAGAAGATCGAACTAACCGATATCCATGGGGAAAACCGCTTTTTCGTCACATCGAAGACGCACGAGTGTAGTATCGACCTGACCAAGTACGGCGAGGGCCTGCAACGCATCTTCGAGATAGCCCTGCTGTTCGCCTATTGCTCCGACGGCATACTGTGCATTGACGAGATAGACAGCGCGATCCACAAGGGACTGCTGGTTCGCTTCGCCGAGTTCGTGCAGAAACTGGCCGAGGAATACAATGTACAACTGTTCCTCTCCACCCATAGCAAGGAGTGCGTCGATGCATTCTCCAGAACGCAGAAAGAGGACTTGATGGCTTTCGCCCTGTACACAACCCAGGACGATACGGTGGATTTCCGATATATGGAGGGCGAGGAACTTAAAGAACTGATAGATATTATCGACCTCGATATTCGATAGACGCCATGGAAAAGATTTTGTTTGCATTATGCGAGGGACCTCACGATGTGGCGTTTCTGTACAGAATATTACAGGTGAACGGCCTTCAAAAATACTCAAAGCCTATCGGGGAGTTTCCCGCTCCACTGAACAAATATTTTGCCAGTGAGGCGGCCGGAGAAAACCTCGAACAGCTGAAACTGGAAGAGGTGCGGAACCGACGTCTACCGTCGGAGGTACTCGCACACAAAGATGATGCGCTCGTATTGCTTTATGCCATCGGGGGAGATTCCCAAGTAGAGCCCCGACAAAAACTGCTACAAGATGTCGCCCGCATATATGGTCGCCATCAGCCAGAGGAGAAAAAAATCAAAACGGGAGCGACAGCCCAATGCTCGGTCCTCTATTTTTTCGATGCGGATCAGAAAGGGTCCGATGCTCGGCTACAGGAGGTTTGTCGTGAGCTGTCCAAGGTATTGGAATCGGAGGTTTCCCTATCAGGAAATCCGCAGCAATACCGGCATACCAACGGCATCACTTATGCCGCCCATATCTTTGCCGAAGCAGGGAAACCGACCGGCAAACTGGAAAATATCCTCCTTCCGCTGATGCGGCAGGGCGACGAAGAGATTTTCCATCGGGCGGAAAGTTATGTAGAACTGCACGATCCGAAGAGACTGCCGCGCCTGAAAGTAGTTGAAATGGGAAACGGGCAATTGACGGAAGTGCGCGACGAAAAGAAGAAGGGAAAATACCATCGGGACAAATCGGTTATCGGCATAGCCGCCCAGTTGCAAAACTCCGGTTCCACGAATACCGTCTGTATCAAGCACAGTGATTATCTGACCCGAAATAAGATAGTTTCGGACCCCTCATGCCGGAAAATATGGCATACGTTCGAAGCCTTAATCGTTCCGACTCCATGACGGCCACCGGTAGCAATACCCTACTTCGCCCAAACTGAATCACCATGAACGAAAGGCTTGTTTTTCTGATTTTGCTCGGTGGATTCAGTTTGCTTTGTAGCATCATCGGTTACGGCGGCGGAAAACCGGGGAGGCGGCGTTCGCCGCCGCGCGGACGGCTGAGAGCGACAAGGAGCGCGACCGCTACTGCCGGATGGCGGTAATGGCCGGTCATCGTAATGCCTGCCGGATGTTCTGCCTCTCACGGCCCGACCTGTTCGAGGACCATCACCCGCTCAAGCCGTTCAGACTGCGTGGTATTCGGGTGGCTTTCTACGGGTATTATTATCCCTCCCGGTGGAACGATCTAATCGGCGACGAACAGCGGGCGTTCTGCCGTTCGCTATACCGTTTCAAGGAGGGCAAAATACACGGTATCGAGTTCTTCAAGGCGTGCATGGCCGCCTTGGAGACGGAAGACAGGCCGTACCACGTCATGTTCATGCCGTGCAGTAACGGCGCGAAGTATGTCCGACGGTTCAAGCGCCTCCACGGATATATCGGTAAGCACCGACCGGAACTGACATCGGGACTGCACGATGTCGATGTGTTCAAGCCGCGGGAAAGCCTGCACGCGGTTAAGGGCGGCGAGAAGCGCGTCTTGGAACGGAACTACCGCATCACGGGCGATATTGAAGGGAAAGAGATCGTTATCGTCGATGACGTAATAACGACCGGGCAGAGCCTGACCGACTACCGGAAGGAGATCGAGCGATGCGGCGGCAAGGTGGTCGCGGCCATCTTCTACGGCAAGACCGTCACAATGCCGCCGCTGCTGCTGATAAAAGCGGCGGTATGGGGCAAACACCTTATATCCTGAATCGGAGAAGCGATAAATCCGGGATGTATGCAAAGGGCAATACCTGCGCCGAATCCTTTAATAAAGCGCTGGCGGCGGTGTAAATCTTTTACATCGCCGCCAGCGCTTGCACGCACTCCCGCCGCGTGGAGTCAATGTAGTCGAACAGCAGCGAGGGATCGACGCTCCGGCCGTCGAGTCTGCAGGTAATGTGCAGGTGCTCGCCCGTGCTGCGCCCCGTAGAGCCGGTAACGCCGACCGCATCGCGCGGACGTACCGACATTCCTTTGACGACGAGTATCTTCGAGAGGTGGCAATAGCTGACGGTGTAGCTGCCGTGCCGCAGGGTCACGTACTTGCCGGAACTGCGGTCCTGCCCGACCCTGACGACCACCCCTTTCATCATGGCCAGAGCCGCCTCGCCCCGCGCATGCAGGTCGAGGCCGTCGTGAAACCTCCTTTTCCCGGTAAACGGGTCGCTGCGGTAGCCGTAGGGCGACGTGACGCGGATATGCCGCAGCGGATAGCACACGCTGAGATAACGCTCCACCCACTCCTTTTTACGCGCCTCGACGGACGTCGCATCCTGTGCGGAGGTCGCTTCCACAGGCGACGGCCACGGGTTCTCCGGACCGGAAAGCAGCAGCGCCGCCCGGCAACTGTCCGGCACGGCAGCTACGGTAGCGAACCGCGCGTCGGCCGGTATCGTGCAGACCGAAAGGCACCACATCATCAAAAGCAACATCCTTTTCATGCGGCAAAGATAACGCCCGCTTCCGACGGCGGGCCAAAGTCGCCATACTTTCTTCCGAAAACATGGAAATTAAGCGATTCAGAATATGATTTTAGCATGAAAATCATATTCTGAATATAAAAATTGAGCGCCACAACGATTTATAACACACTATTTTTGTTAGACAGAATAAAATTACCATACCTTTGCAGAGTATAATTTTTCAACATAATCAGAATATGAAAACAGCACGATTCGAATTTGACGAACTGCCTTTTCAGACGCTGGCCCGCTTCGGCCTCACGCAGGAGATGATCGAAGATCTACCGATGCGCGTGCTGGACGAGCTGTGCGAGGGCCGCCACTCGCCCGTACTTCCCGTGCGCGTGAGCGACGAGAACGGGAAGACGGTAGAGAGCCGCACCCGCCTGGTCTTTTACCGGATGGAGAACGGACAGGTGGACGTGCTCTTCTATCCTGTACTGAAATCCTCGCCGCTGGACCGCTATGACCGGGAGCAGCAGAAACAGCTACTTGCGGGCAAAGCGATCCTCGCGGACACCCCGACGGAAGACGGACGGCACACGAAGGCTTTCGTGCAGATCGACCCCGAGACGAAACAGGTGATGTCCGTCCCTACGCCCATCATCGGGCGCAACCTGCAGGTGCTGGCCGAGGAGCTGCACATGGGCACGGCGGAGATAAACGGAATGCAGCACGGCGACCCGCTGACGATGATCGTGGACGACGAGCCCGTCACGGTGGGCATCGACCTGCACGCGGCCACCGGCATCCGCTTCTGCGCGGGAGACGAGCAGAAATGGAGGGAGCAGAGCAAGCGCGAATGGGACAAGTACACCTTCGGGGTGTACGGCTGCTGGGTAATGGACGACGAGGGCAACCTCAATTACGTGTCCGAAGAGGAGTACACCGAGGAGCTGTGGAACGAACAGAAAAAGAGCGCCGAGCGCAACCGCGCGGCGGCCCTGCACAAATAAAGGGAGCAAAAGGCAATGGCACACGGCGAATACTACCCCGAAGAGGTACTGGTAGAGAAGGTACAGGCGGGAGAATACGGCTGGCTCGACTACGTGAACCACTTCTCGGCCGAGTGGCAGGACGAATACGTCCGCTACTGCGAAAAACGGGGGCTGATGGTCGGCGAGGAATCCGCCGCCGAGTTCGTCCGCTACAAGGACGACCAACTGGAGGCGGCCATGGAGGCCGGCGACGCATAACAGGCAACCATCACGACACAGGACTATGGCGATACGAACGAATACCAATCCCCGGCAGATGGACTTGCAGCCCGAGTTGCGCGACATACTGATGCGCAACGGGCTTCAGGCCCACGTGGCGCTCGACAGCGGGGGCTACCGGCTGCTCGTGCAGGGGCACGACTCGCCGCTGCTGAGTTACCCGATCACCGAGCGGCAGATGCTCGCGCTCACGGACTGGGGGACGCTCACGGCCAACAAGAAAGCCTACAACGTGCTGACGGGTATCCTGTCGAAAGATTTCTACCTGCCCAAGGATTTCGTCCATGCCCGCAACGCCAACGGCCGCGTAGCCATGGGGCTGCACGGCTACCGCATAGGCATCGGCGAGTACGGACGGCTGGGACGGTTGGGCATGCCCCCGCCGTTTCTGGGCTGGACGCCGCGCCACCAATGGGGCTTCCACCTGCGGCGGGTCGGCGGGCGGCTCTTCTATCCGGGACCGTACACCGTTCCCGAACGATGGGACGGGCGCATGAAGCCCGGCGAGATGCAGTCGGGCGGATACGGATTCTACTACAAAGGCGACAGGCAGCCGCAGGCAGCCCCCGTGCAGCAAGACGTATTGCGACAGTTGGAGGCGGTCATCGAACCGATGGCGGGCATCCCGCGCAGCGGGGAACCGGCCCGGCCCTACAAGGAGCTGATCGCCTCGCCGGTCTATTTCTCCAACGAGAAATGGCTGGAGTGCCTCGCCTCGCACGGGCTGATCGTGGATGCGGAGCGGCGGACGCTGACCGTACAGTCGGAGCGTGTCGCGGCCGATATGGTCTACGACCTGACGGAAGAAGAGACGGCCGCGCTGACCTCCGGCTCCATCGAGGAACACCCCGTCGAAAGGCGGCTGGAGACACTGAACCGCATCATCGGCGAGGACTTCGCCGACCCGGTAACGGTGGAAGTCCTCGACAGCGAGCGGCGTATCGACATCGGCCTGCACCCGGAAATAGCTCGGGAGCTGGCCGAGCGGCAACGGCAGGAAGAGGAGGCTGCTGCGGCCGTTGGAGAATCCGATGCCGCAGGAAGATATACTGCACGGAACCGATGCGGCCGTAGACGGGCGCGACCTGCCGCTGCTTGACGAGCGTAAGGGATGGTACCGGGAGGAGATGTACGGGCGGGAAGTGGAGGTCGGCCAGATCGGCGTACACCCGGCGCAGGCGGAGGGGAAATACGTGATGACCGCCGTGATCGACGGCCGGGTCGTCAGCCACGAGATCACCCAGCGGGACTACGACCGCTTCCTCGCCGTGGACGACTACCACCGCATGAAGCTCTTCTCGAAGATTTTCAGCGAGGTGGAGATGAAGCCGCGGCCGGAGACGCAGCGCGGCCTCGGCGTGAAAATCTTCGCGGCCCTGACCGCCGGCGCGGTAGTCACGGCAGGCGTGGCGCACGGCCTGCATCACCACCGCCACGCTCCGGAGATATACGGCGGGCACTACGGCGGGCCGCCGCGCCCCTACTTCAAGCCCGGCGTGGATACGCCGAGGGACGTGGCGATACGCGCCTTCGAGGCGGAGATGAACCGCGAGGCGGACGATATGCGAAGAGGAAGATAAAAAGACGATATGAAAGACGGAGAACTGACATACGACGATTTTCTGCGACGGCTCGACATACAGGACGTACTGATCGACGCCGGATACTGCCAGAACCGGCGCGACGGCCTGCGCTACCCCTCCTACGTCCGCATAGGCAGCGACGGACGGCGCATCCGGGGCGACAAGTTCATCGTAACGCAGCAGGGCCGGTGCTGTTTCCAGCCGCCCCATCAGAAGGTATACAACATCATCTCGTTCATCAAGGAGCACCCGCAACTGTTTGCGGAGTACAGCGCAGGCATGGCTCCCGACCGGCTGGTAAACCTCGTGTGCAACCGCCTGCTGAACCACCCCATAGAAAACCGCGAGGCGCGGATCATACGGCCCGCGCGGGACATCCGCCCGTTCGACATCGGGAACTACGACCTGCACCGGTTCGACCCGCAGGACCGGGCGACGCAAAAGAAATTCTACCCCTACTTCAAGAGCAGGGGTATCGACCTATATACGCAGTACGCCTTCCACCGGAACTTCTGTCTGGCGACCAAGAAGCGGGACGACGGCCTGCGGTACACCAACCTCGCCTTTCCGATGACCCTGCCCAAAGACCCGGAAAAGACCGTGGGCTTCGAGGAGCGGGGACGCGCCTGCGCGGACGGCAGCTCCGGCTACAAGGGCAAGGCCGAGGGGAGCAATTCGAGCGAGGGGCTGTGGATCGCCAGCCCGGCAGGGATGCCGCTCTCGGAGGCGAAACATGTCTACTGGTTCGAGAGCGCCTACGACGCGATGGCCTACTACCAGCTTCATCAGGCGCAGAACAAGGAGCTGCGCAAGGCGGTCTTCGTATCGACGGGCGGCAACCCGACCGCCACGCAGATGCGGGGCGTGCTGGCCGTTACCCGTCCGGCCGAACAGCATATCTGTTTCGACACCGACCTGGCCGGCATGGACTTTACCCGGAACCTGATACACGCGATGTACCGCACGGTACGCGCCTCGATCGAGGAGACGCCCGAGCGGAAGCCCTACCTCGACTCCATCCCCGACCGCGATGACCTGGACGGCGGGAACATCGGGCTACTGCCCGAGGCTTTGCAGAAGAGCTGCGAAAGGTCCGAGGCCGAGCATGAGAAGGCCCTGTCGATGCGCATGGACAACCGCCACAGCCCGGCCGAGATACGGAAGCAGGAGGAGATCGCACGCAAGTGCTACGTGGAGTTCCGGGAGGGACTGCGGGAGTTTCTCGGCAGCGCGGGCGACTTCACCTTTACCCGCGAGCAGCCCGAATATCCCCACAAGGACTGGAACGCGCTGCTTCTGGCGGAGATCGCCCGGCAGGAATCGCCCCGCGAGGAGACGGCTAAAGAGGAAGCGCACGAAGAGGAACGGCAGGCGTGCCGGCGTAGGTAACGACGGGCGCAACCCATAACAACCGAAAACAACGATGGAAGAGAAAGACCCGAAACACGACGATATGCCGCAACAGCTCGACATCCGGGAGGTGCTGCTCGACGCAGGATACCGACAAAACCGCCGCTTCGGCCTGCGCCTCCCCTCCTACGTCCGGCTGGACAGCGAGGGCAAGCGCATACGGGGCGACAAGTTCGTCCTCACGCAAGACGGGAAGCGCTGCTTCCGACCGCCCCGGAAAAAGGAATACGACGCCGTGTCGTTCATCAAGGAACACCCGCAGCTTTTCGCGGAATACTACGAGGGCATAGACCCGGACGATCTGGTGGAGTTCGTGAGCGACCGCCTGCTACCTATCCCCGCCGGGGCACTCAGGAAACAGACCGTAGAACCACCCGACTGGGAAGTCCGGCCGTTCGACATAACGGACTACGAACTGCACCGGTTCGACCCGAAGAAACGGGCAACGCAAAAGCGGTTCTACACCTATTTCACATATCGCGGCATCGACCTGCGCACGCAGGCGGCCTTCCACCGGAGTTTCTGTCTGGCGACCAAAAAGCGGGACGACGGCGTGAGGTACACCCGTCTCTCCTTTCCGATGGTCCTGCCCAAAGAGGCGGGAAAGATCGTGGGCTTCGAGGAACGGGGACGCGCCCGCGCGGACGGCAGCTCCAGCTACGAGGACTACGCCCAAGGAAGCAACATGGACGAGGGAGTGTGGATCGCCAGCCCCGCCGGGACGCCCCTTGCGGAGGCGAAACACGTCTACTGGTTCGAGAGCGCCTTCGACGCGATGGCCTACTACCAGCTTCATCGGGATCGGAACAGGGAACTGGACAAGGCGGTTTTCGTCTCGACGAGCAACTTCCCCTCCACGAAGCAGATGCGGGGCGTGCTCGAACAGACGATCCCGGCCCGACAGCACATCTGTTTCAACAGCAGTACGGCCTGGCACGATTCCGCATGGAAGCTGGAAAGGGAGATATACTGTACGGTACGTGACGCCATCGAGCAGACGCCCGAGCGGAAGCCCTATCTCGACTCCATCCCGGACGGGCAGGACCTGACCGAAGGAGAGTATTACCTGCTGCCCAAGGGCGGCCTGCAAGAAAGCTGCAAATGGTTCGACAGCGAATGGGAGGAGGCCATGTCGATGCGTTCGAGCAGGCTGTGCGCCCCGGAAGACGTGCAGGACCAAATAGACACGATGAACAGGTGCTACCGGGAGTACCGCGAAAAGCTGCGGGAGTTTCTCGGGATCGACAGGGAACACGACGTGGACTTTACCCGAGAAGAGCCGGACTACCGCCACAAGAGCTGGAACGGACAGCTTCTCGCCGAACAGCGCCGGGAAGAGTCCGTCGGGCAGCGGCAGGAACGGGAAGAAAGCGCCGAAGAGGAGCGGCAAACACGCCTTGGCCGATGACAGCGACGCACACCATACGGGAGAGCCGGAACGTGGTCCGGCGGCCGCACGCCGGGCAGTTCCTGATCGACGGACTGCCCCTGATACTGGCCTGCATAGCTGCTCTGGTGTACGGCGGGATGGAGGGTATATGCCGCTGGGCGGTACGGCGAGGGCCGTCGCCCTGTCGCGCTCCTCGCGCTGCTGTACCGCTTCGCCTGCCTGCGCCGCATACGCTACCGGATAGACGCGGAGCAGCTCGTCTGCGAACACGGGCTTCTGCGGCACAAGGTCGATTACATGGAGCTGTACCGCATCGTGGACTTCGAGGAATACCAGAACCTACTGCAACAGCTCTGCGGGCTGAAGACGGTACGCATCCTCTCGACGGACCGCAACATGCCGAGGCTCGACCTTACAGGGATGCGGCGCGGCGACGACATCGTACCGCTGATACGCGAACGGGTGGAACAGAACAAACGGGAAAAGGGAATCTATGAGATCACGAATCATTAGCCTCTGTCTGCTCGCCGCGCTCGCCGGCCTGCTGCCGCAGCAGGCCGGGGCTCAGATCGCAGCCTCCAACCCGCTGGAATGGGTGGCGCTGGCCGAGGGCAACGAGGCGATAAACGGGCAGATCGAAAAGCAGATCAAGGGGCAGACGCAGACGGCCCTGCTCCAGAACAGCATAGCGGCCGAGTTCAACCGCATACACGACTGGCAGAGACAGTACAACGGCTACCTCAAGACGGCCAGCGGCTACGCCTCGTCGCTGAAAGCCTGCACGCACCTCTACAACGACGGGGTGCGGATCTTCCTCACGCTGGGGAAGCTGGGCCGGGCGGTCAGGGATAACCCGCAGGGCATTGTCGCCAGCATGAACATGAACAACCTCTACATCGAGACGGCGACGGAGCTCGTGTCGGTGTTCACGCTGCTCCGTGACGCGGTGGCCGCAGGCGGTGAGGAGAACATGCTCACGGGCGCGGAGCGCAGCACGACCCTCTGGGCGCTGAACGACAGGCTCGCGGCGTTCAGCCGGAAGCTGCACCGGCTCTACCTGAGCCTGCGCTACTATACGCTCTGCGACGTGTGGAACGACATAACGGCGGGCATGATAGACCCGGACAACGGCGAGGCGGCGCGTATGGCCCTCTCGCGCTGGCACCGGGCGGCCGTGGCCATCCGTTGAAACGAAGGGAAATAAAAACGGGAAATGATGAAGCAAATGATCCCGATATGGATTCTGTTGCTATGCGTCTGCGCCGGCAAGGCACGGGCGCAGAACGACCCCGTGCTGGCCGGGATGATCGCGGCTTACACCGACAAGGCGCAAAAGGAGCTGAAGAACCAGGAGAAGGTCATGCTGATGCAGACCACGGGGCACTTGTGGACGAAGGAAGAGGTGGAAGCCACGACCGATCTGCAACGGGAGTTGAACAACTACCTGGACTCGTTCCGCTCGATCGTCTGCTACGCGGCGCAGATTTACGGCTTCTACCACGAAGTGTCGCGGCTGACGGACAACATGGACGACTTCACCCGGCAGTTGGGCCGAAGCCCCACGAACGCGCTGGCGGTCGCCCTCTCCGCGCGGCGCAACCGGATATACAGGGAGCTGCTGCTCGGCAGCGTGGAGATCGTGAACGACATCCGGGCGGTCTGTCTGGCGGAAAACAAGATGACCGAGCGCGAGCGCATGGAGATCGTCTTCTCCGTCCGCCCGAAGCTGCAAGGGATGAACGGGACGCTGCAGCGGCTGACCAAGGCCGTGAAGTACACCACGATGTGCGACATCTGGTACGAGATAGACGGAGGCGCACGCCCCGCGGCCGACAAGCACGACATAGCGGAGGCGGCCCGAAGGCGCTGGCGGCAGATCGGGAAGAACGTAAGACCTTAAAAAAACGAAGATATGGGATGGGATGCGATATTGAAAGCCGGTAAAAAGGCCATCGTCACGGCCGCGAAAAAGAGCGACCAGGCGGTAACGGCCGCCGGCAGGAGCGCGGGCCATGCGATGCTGCACCCCTCGCAGACCTTGCGGGGCGCAGGCCAGGCCGTGAAGACCGCCACCGTAGGGGCTGCGGTCGGATACGTGGGTTGGGAGAAGCTGACCTCGGACAAGAGCGTGGCGAGGATCGTCAGCGACGCCGTAATCGGAGAATCGGCCACGAACGCCATCGCAGGCGTACCCGACGGCGTGCGCGAGCTGAGGAACAAAGCCGGAGAGACGGTCTCCGCAGTAAGCGGCGCCGCGGACGGCGGAGACTCGAAGCTGAACGGCGTATCGAACTTCCTGCGGGAAGCCTCCGGCGGCGGCCTTATGGAGATGCTGGGCGGCTTCTTCCGCAACCTCGGCCGCGGCAACGTGTCGGGACTGAGCATCGCGGGGCTGATCGCGGCGGCCCTGCTCGTCTTCGGACGCTTCGGCTGGCTGGGCAAGATCGCCGGGGCGTTCCTCGCCATGATGCTGATCGGCAACAACGCGGGGGTATTCCGCACACCGGAGGCGGAACGCACGATGCGCACGCCGTCGCAAGCCGTACCGTCAGAGGAACAAGTGCAGAGCGGAGGGATGAGAAGATAAGAGATAAAACAGAGGGAGGACGGAAGGCCATGAAATATACGGAAGAAGAGATGATACTGCACTCCGACAGCGGCTATTGCATGCCGTTCGAGGCCCCGCAGGGAGAGGACGTGGAACTGTCGCTGGGCTACGGCGAGCAGACGCACCCGGAAACGGGTGAGCAGTTCTTTCACCACGGCATCGACTTTCCCGTGCGGTACCGCATGCTGGCGGCCGTGGCCGACGGCATCGTGTCGGGTGTGGGCAGCGACCCCGTGCACGGCATCTGCCAGACGATCCGCTACGGGGAGTACGAGGTGACATACGGCCACCTGTCGAACGTCTACGCCCAGTTCGGGCAGCGCGTAAAGGCGGGACAGACGGTGGCCCTGAGCGGCGAGCGGCTGCACGTCGGCGTCCGCTTCAAGGGCGAGGAGCTGAACCCGATTGAGTTCCTGACGATGCTCTACGGTAATATCCGGGCCTTGCAGGAGGCCGGAGGGGAGGCAGCGGGCGGATTCTGCGAGCCGGCGCCGGCGACCGACTACGAGCAGTACCGGCGGGAGATCGAGGAGCTGATGCTCCGCTTCCTGCCCTGCTACATGGAGGACTTGCGGCGGAGGACGTACACGGTGCCCGCGCATACGGAGCAGTCGCTGCGCCACATCTTCACTACGGGCGCAATGAAGGAGTATTTCTACGAGCGGATGCCGAGCATGTACAACCCTCTGGGGCTGGGACGCAAAGCCCTGCCGCTGGTGGGCAAGGTGCAGAACCTGCTGATCGCGGACTTCCTGAACTACCTCGCCCTGCGCCACGAGGTGTACCTCCCGGCAATGGGCGGCGACGTAAAAAAAAAAACTTCGTGCCGAAGCCCTGATCCCCGGCGGAGTAATCGACCCGCTGGCGGAGCTGGAGATCGACATCCAGAGCTTCGACATACCGAGGATCGTCACCGTCTATCCCGACCGCGCGGGGGTGCGCTGGTGGACAAAAGCGTGGTTCAACAACCGGGAAGAGGGCGAGACTTCGGTGGAGATCGAACGGGAGCAGGCCATACGGTTCATCCACGACAAGGTGGAGAAGGATGTCTGGCTCGACGAGTTTTTCCCGAAACAGATGGAGGTGTACCGTCACGCTATCGAACAGACGAAAGAGCAACTGCTCAAACAGATAAACATATAGAGACACTATGGACGGCATCAGACACAGAGAACGGTTCGCGGAGATAGAGGCCCTGATGGACAGCTATTTCCGCTGCCACATCGCACCCGTCATGTCGAAAACGCGGACCTATCTTACCGAGAAGCAGGGCGAGGAGATGATGGAATACTCGACCTCGCCGGGCGGCATCCTCAGCTTGATGGCCTCGTCGATGCAGCCGCTGGCCGACCCGTATCAGGTGCTCAAGGCGACGGGCGAATGGAACTCGAAGACCACCGAGGACTATATCGAAATGTGCAAGGCGGAGATCGCCGGCTCGGAGGCGATGCAGCAGGACCTCGCCTACATGGCCGAACGGTGGCGCGAGGCCGTCGTGCAGGAGGTGGGCCGCGAGCGCTACGACGAACTGTCGCGGGAGCTGGGCTGCGACCTGGCCTATGCGTTCGTGGACTACCGCGTAGAGCAACTGATGATCGGCCGGCTGGTCGAGGAACGGATGCCCAGGTCGTCGTCCGAATACATCATCCGCAAGGCGGCCGAATCGAGCCTGCTGGGGCTGACGCAGACCCTGAGCCGTTCGCCGCTGGCCGAGGAGATCGAAAGGCGCGGCGAGGCGGCCTACCGTCCGAGCAAGATAGAGAAAGGCGCGGCCAAGGTGCTGGGCGTCTCGGCCGACGCCGTGATGCTGGGCGGCGCAGGGTCGTGGACGGCGCTGGCCCGCTTCGTCGGTATGGACGCGGCAGTATCGGCCGTGGCCTCGCGCCTCTGGCCGGAGGGGCCGGAACCCCTCTCGGCGGAGCTGTGTATCAGCAAGGGCGTCTTCGGCAGCGACGACAACGTATTCGAGGGATTCCGCCGGGAGGCCGCCGCTATACAGGCGGCGGAAAACGCGCTCGTGGCCGAAGCCAACGGGCGGTTGCGAAACAGGATACCGGTGGTAAGCTACGACCTCGCGGGCTGGAGGAAGCCGGGCGCGGAGTACCTGCCCTTGCCGGACATGCGAAGCGCCGAGGAGCGCGAACGCGCGGAGCGATACAGGGACGTGCCGCTGGTGGTCGCCCCCGGGCAGGAGGAAGCCTACTTGCAGGACAAAGCCCGACGCGAAGCCGCGGAGGACGGAGAGCAGCACAGGGAAACCGGAGGGAAAGAGGAAGTGTGGAAAGAAGGGACAGGAGAGAAAGAAGGGAAAGAGGAGGAAAAAGACGACGCGCTTCGGGAAGGAACGGCCCTTTCCGGGGAGCAGACGCGGGAAGAGCGCGACGGAGAGGAGGCCGTACCGGCGCAGGGCAACGCGAACGGATGGGAAGGCGTGCTCGGCACGCTGGGGCTGGACGGCATGGGCGATGTAGCCGGCAATCTCGGCTATGTGATCGCCATGCTGCCCGACATCCTGCTGGGGACGTTCACAGGCAAGACGCAATCGCTTCGATTGGGGGACAACCTGCTGCCGATAGCGAGTATCGTGGCGGGTATGTTCATCCGCAACCCGCTGCTGAAAATGCTGCTGATCGGCCTGGGCGGTGCCAACCTGCTGAACAAGGCGGGGCACGAGGCGCTGGAAAAAAGACGAACGGAGGGAAACAGAAGCACGGCCACGACAGACAGAGAGGTAAGATACAAACGCTACGCGGACGAACCGCTCGACCCGCGCATTGCGAACCCGGTGCTGCAAGGCAGCACGCTCGTGGCCACGATAGACCGCGTGCCCTGCACCATACAGCTGTCGCCGGCCGTGGCGGACGCCTACCGCACGGGGGCGCTGCCGCTGAACACGCTGGCCAACGCCGTGCTCGCCCAAAGCGACCGGCTCCGCGCGGCCGCCTCGCGGAACTACGACAACGGGCAGCAGGAGACCCTCGTGCGGACGCGGGGCATACAGTGATTCTGCCAACGAAAGAGATATAAGGGATATGAAAGAGAAAACGCAAATCGAGAAGAACGCCGAGGAGAAGCAAATAGCCCTGCTCTCGGCGGCCCTGCGCGAAGCGTCGAACGCCGGAGGCCACTGGCTCAACGCGGCGGGCAAAAGTTATCCGAAGTTTTACCCGAAAGGCGTCGCCGTCAGCCCGTTCAACGGACTGTTCATGGCTCTGCACTCGGACCGGAACGGATGCCGCACCAACCTGTTCACGCTCTTCGGCGACGCCAAGGCACGTGGCGCAGCGGTGCGCGAGCACGAGCAGGGCGTGCCGTTCCTGTTCTACAACTGGAACGAATACGTCCACCGCAACAACCCGGAGCAGCGGATCGGCCGGGAAGCCTACCTAACGCTGGACGAAGAGGAACGCAAGCAGTATAAGGGCGTGCATAACCGCGAGATCCGCACGCTGTTCAACATCGACCAGACGACGCTGCCCTACGTGGACAAAGAGGGCTACGAGGAGGCGGTCAGACAGGACGGCAGCATCGTGGAGCGGGGCTACACGGAAGCCGACGAGCGGCGGCTGCGCGGCCGCTTCAACGACTTCCTGACGAAGATGCGGGACAACCTCGTGCCCGTGCGTTCGGACGGCAGCGGAATGCCCCACTACGAGACGGACAGGGATGCGGTCTACATGCCGCGCCAGCGGGATTTCGAACATTACAACGACTACGTGCAGGAAGCCCTGCGGCAGGTAGTGAGCGCCACGGGACACCAGCAGCGGCTCGCCCGCGAGGGCATGGTGATGAAAACGGCGTGGCCCCCTCGGAGGATGCCGTCAAACAGGAACGGCTGGTCGTGGAGGTGGCCTCCGGGATCAAGATGCTGGAAATGGGGCTGCCCGCACGGCTCTCCGACGAGAGCCTCGGGCTGGCGGACTACTGGTGCCGCGAGCTGAAGGAGAACCCCAACCTGATGGACGCGCTGGAAAGCGACGTGAACAACGCCCTCGAAGTGATCCGCAAGGCGGAAAAGGGTGAAAAGATAGAATACGCCACCCTGCGCAACCGGCGGCAGACCTCGGAGATGAAGGAGCAGATGCCCAAGCACTACTTCGTGGCCAACGAGATCCGGCAGCATCCCAGCCGGAAGGACAAGACCATCGTGATCGTCATCGACCCCGCCTCGAAGACGGCGGACGTGATCCTGCCGGCCGGGGCCTCGGCGGATGTGGACAACGAGATACCGGGCATGAACAAGGCCCGTATCGGCCGGGCCCTGCGAAAAGAGGGCATCGAGCAGGTACGCTTCTACAACACCGACGGGGCGCTGGGATACAGGCCCGACGACAGCTACTTCGCCGAGAAACAGGTGGCGCTGGCCCGGATGAAGAACTGGACGATGGAGATGCTCTCCACGCTGAACGTGGACGAGGCGGTCAGGCGGGCCCACGAGGTGGGCTTCGACCGGGTGCAGATGATCCAGGACGACAAAAACCGCTGGGCGCTTTACCTCAAGCCCGAAAACAGGAGCGGGTACAGCATCTATCCCGACAAGGAGGACGTGAACCGCTTCTTCTCCACGTTCAAGCAGGCGATGGACAACATCGACAAGGTGCGGATGGAGCTGGCGCACAAGTATTACGCGCTGGCCGAAACGCAGCCCGACCTGAAGGTGGACCTGTTCGGCAGCCGGACGCGGGAGACGGACCTGAACCGCATACAGCGGGTGTCGGTCTTCAAGACCAAGACGGACGGCATCCTGTGCGCGGCGACCATTGACGGAACGAAGGTGCAGCCCCGGAGCGTCACGCCGCAGCAATGGCAACGGATGTGGGTGGCGGAAGACCGCGACAGTTACAAACGCCACCTGGCGGCCACCCTCTTCGCCGACGTGCTGCGGAAGGGACAGACGCAGGAAGAGAACACCGGCGAGAAGCAGGAGAAAGAGCATTTGCAACGGCAAGGCGAAAAGGCAACGCCCAAACGTACAGACGACGTTGTCCAGGAATCCGCTTCGCCGAGAAACGGACTGCCTATAGAAAACCTGCCCGAACCGCTGTACGGCAGATACAAGGAAATAAAGGACGAACTACCGGAAGCTATTGTCCTTTTCAAACATGAAGGCAGCTATTATGCTTCCATGTATGATGCGGAAACCATAGCCAACGAATTGAACCTGCCTCCGCAAAAGGAACGTCTTGCTTATGACCCTGACAAAATGATACTCGCGTTTGAGCATGACGACGAGGAAACGAGAACGCAGATTCTCTCACTACGGGCATTTACAATAGATTGCGCCGCACCTGGATTACAACAGGAAACCGGCGAGCAAAACGAGAACGAACAACACCCGACTTTCAGGAGGTAGAGAATATGGCAAGCAAAAATCAAGAATATGCAGCACAATATGCAGAATGTGCGATGGCACAGATGCGGCGGTACGGCATTCCTGCCTCCGTCATCCTTGCCCAAGGAATACTGGAGAGCAGTAACGGGCAGAGCCGTCTGGCACTGGCCGAGAACAACCATTTCGGTATCAAGGCCACCCCCGAATGGATTGCACAAGGCGGGCGGTACGGGCTATATACCGACGACAAACCGAACGAGAAATTCTGCAGCTACGAGAGCGTGGGCGAATCCTACGAGCACCACTCCCGCTTCCTGAAGGAGAACGGCCGCTATGCCCGCTACTTCGCGCTCGCGCCCGACGACTACAAGGGCTGGACGCAGGGCCTCGAACAGGCGGGCTATGCCACGGGCGGACGGTATGCCGACAGCCTGCAACGGATCATCGAGCAGAACGGGCTGCAACGCTATGACCGGCAGGTCATGCGGGAGATGGAGGCGCAGGGCAAGCGCTTCGGCGTGGAAGAGAGCCCGCTCCGGGAAGCGGAGACCGCGGCGGAGTACGCTTTCCCGGTCGAACGGGAGGAGTTCCTGTTCGTCGCTTCGCCCTTCGGGATGCGGCCGGACCCGGAAAACGGGACGAAGCAGCAGATGCACAAGGGGATAGACATCCGCTGCAAGGACGACGCGGCGCTGGCCACGGAGTGCGGCGGCAAGGTCGTCGCCGTCGGCGGAAACTCCGTCACGGTGGAGTACGCCCGCGCGGACGGCAGCCGGGTACAGTGTACCTACATGCACCTCGGCGATATGGCCGTGAAGGCCGGCGATACGGTGCAGGCCGGGCAAAGGCTCGGCACGGCGGGCAAAGACGGGGGACACCTGCATTTCGGCGTCCGGCAGCTCAGCGCGGACGGCACGCAGCGGGACGTGGACCCGGCGGCGTACCTGGCAGAGATCGCCCGCAAGGGCAACCTCAAGCAGCAGGCGCTGCACGACGGGAACGACCTGCTGGCCCGATATAAGGGAACGGAAGAGAGTGCCGCCGGGAAAAATCTTTCGCCCGACGAGTGGATGAAGAAGCTGCTTTCGTCGGAAGACAGCGGCGTGGGGCTGTCGGGGTGCAACGACCCGGTGGTGGAGATGGCCGTGACGGCCTTCGCCTCCCTGATGCTGCTGGCGGTGCAGATCGACGGCCGCAGCGAGCAGGAGCAAAAGGCGGCCGTGTCGGCGGCGGCGGACAGACGGAGAATCGACCTGAAACCGCTGCTGCCGGGCATGAGAAGCTGCGAGCTGGCCATAGGCGAAAACGGCAGGGCCACGCTGCTGGCGGACAACGGGAACGTCCGGGTGTCGCGCGAGCTGACCCCCGCCGAGATGAGCCGTCTGTCGGCCGCGCTGAACGACGGTACGCTCTCCGAGGAGGCCCGGCGGATGCGCGTGGCGGGCCTGCTGAACTCCGTCGTCCTCGCGGAGACGGCCTCGCGCAACTTCGAGCTGGGCATGGCCGAACAGCGGGGACAGACGGAGAACCTGAAAAGATAGCCGTACCATGAAAGCAATGATGATACAAACAGGCGGCTATCTGCTCGGAATATCCATGTGCGTCCTGCACGCGCTGCTCTGCCCGCAACTTTTCGGTCCGGAGGCGACGCCGGTCATCGCAGGGGTGCAACTGCTGCCGGCGGCAGGGATCGTCTACATCCGGATACGCGCTCCCGATTAGGCCCGCAGTCCGACGTTCAACAACAATCAGGCACACCTTTGTCCGGGGCGGCGTGTAGCAAGGCCGGCCATCGACCGGTCCATTTTTACTAACCGCCGCGGCATGCGGCATAAAATCTATTAATTCCAATCTTATGAAAAAGATGTTTCTGGCGGCTGCGGCCGCTCTGGCCATGCTGGCCTCGTGTTCCAAAGACGCCGACGAGATCGCGGATACCGCGAAGGGCGGCGTAGTGAAGATCACCCTGACGGACAAGACGCCCGCGATGACCCGCGCCTTCTTCGGCACGACAGCGGCGGCCGAAAGCTGGGAAAAGAAGATAGGCTCCCTCACGCTGTTCGTCTTCGACGGAAGCGACCGTGCGGTCCTGCAGCGCAGGTTCTCCGCCGCGGAGATCTCCGGACAGGCGGCCACCATCCCCGTACCGGACGCCAAACCGGGCGAGCTGTACAAGTTCTACGTCGTAGCCAACTCCGGCAACCCGGCAAATGTGGCTGACCTGACCGAACTGAGAAGCAGCACGGAAAGCGAAGCCGCGAGCTACAACGGCACCTTCGACGAGGTGACGACCAAGGCCGTGCGAAGCGGAGGATTCACCATGACCGGCTCGACGATGAAGGCCATCGCGCAGGCCGGGCAGACAACCGACGTGCAGATCGGCATCGAAAGGCTCGTGGCCAAGATCGCCGTGCAGACCGCCACGGACAGCAAGTTCGCGGCCGCATATCCGGGCCGCGTGAAGATCGCCTCGGCGACCGTCTCCCGAGCCGCCTCCTCGACCCCCTATTTCAACGAAACGCAGCACTCCGGAGGGGTCGAGAACCGTGCGGCCGTCGTGCATAACTTCAGCCAGACACAGGCATCGAAAGAGCAGAGCGGCAAATATGCCAACCTGTTCTACGTGTACGGGAGCGAAAACAGCAATCCGGCCGAGAACGTGCTGCTGACGCTCGAAGGAGTCTACGACAACGACGGCGATTTCGCCACGACCGCGGACCAGATTCCCATCAGCTACGAAGTGGAGCTGAACGGCGACAGCGGCAAGGCGATCAGCCGCAACACCTACCGCCGTGTGAGTGTGAACATCAGCGGGCTGACCGGCGCCGACGTGGCCGTGACGATCACCCCGGCCGACTGGGAGGGCCCGATCAATCAGGAGGTAAACCTCGGCATGTAACGAACACAGGGAGAGGGGCACGGAGTATCCGGAGCCTCTCCCCGTTTGAGATTTCCATGAGAAAGGTACTGATATGGATTTTACCGCTGTTCGCACTGGCGTGGAGCTGTGCCAAAGACGATGCGGGGACGGCCGAAAGGGCGAAGGCCCGGCTCACGCTGAACATCCTCGAGGAGGGGCCGCGTCTGGCGGCGCGGGCCGCGGACGAAAAGGCCGTGCAGGACGTCAACGTCTTCCTGTACGACGTCAGGGGGATAGCGCGGCCGCAGCATTTCTACGTGCAGGGCGGTGTGCTGGCGTGTTCCGTCCCCGTCGGGGAATACGAGGTGTATGCCGTGGCCAACCTGCACGAAGATATGGGCGCGATGGACCGCGGGGCGCTGCTGGCCTATGAGTTCCGCATGCCCCGGAACTACGCTTCGCTGCCCATGTCCGGCCGGGCGGCCTGTACGGTCGGGCCGAAAACGCAGCATTACGGTCTCCGTTCGGCGCAATGTGGCCAAAATCGTCTGTAACATCTCCTTCTACGGGACCAATTACAACCTGAAGCTGCAATCCGTGCAGATGATGGATATGGCAGGCGTCACCACGCTGTTTGCGGAGGATCAGCAGGCCCGGGAGCTGTGCTCCTCCGAACTGTCGGCGATGGCACCGTACGAGAACCGCAAGGCGTCGCGCACGTTCTTCTTGGCGGAAAACTGCCGGGGCGAAGTGCTGGGAATCGCCTCCCAGCAGCAGAAGTGCGCCGACAACGCACCCGCAGGGGCTACCTTCCTGCGGATCAAGGCACAGCGCGAAGGCAAACTGCTGACCTACGACGTATATCTGGGAGAGAACAACACGACCAACTTCGACGTGCGCCGCAATACGGTATATACGCTCAATATCGTCATCAAGGGCGAAAACGTGGTCGATACCCGTGTAGATGCGTTCGAGGTCGGGATTTCGGACAACTTCCCTTTCGAGGGCTACCAGTTCGAGGGGTACTGCCTGTACGATCCCGGCCGGCAGCTTACGATCACCGTAGACGACCCGCAAAAGGCCGGCGACCTCTCGGCGACGGTTCGCCTTCTACAAGGCCAGCACGGAGCCTTCCTCTTCAACGGGCAGCCGCTCACCTCGTCCGTCACCCTCCCGCTGAACGACCCTTCGGGCGTGTACAGTTTCTCGGTGGACTACATCCCCGGAGAGGTGTTTACCGCCGACAATTACCGGCTCGTCTACGAAGTGGAGGTAAGCAATACAAGCGGGTACCGTTACACGAAAACGTTTACGCATGACTTTTACAACCTCCTGACGATATATACCTACTGGAAACGCGGCACGACCCACCGAGGACGGGGAGGCGTCGATTCAGAGAACATGACGGTCGTGAAGTGGAGCTCCTCCTATACGGCCCAAGACAGCCGCGTGATGATATTGTCGCTGGACGACGGGCCGCTCGTGCCCCTCAGACCGGTGGACGGATCGAGAGTCGGAGGATGGTATGCGGACCGCGGCCTCACGCAGTTCGTTTCAGCGGAAAACCCGTACCGCCATCCCATGAAAAGTTTCCGGGATACGCTCTACGTGGACTTCGTGCAGGAAGCCGTCTACATCTATACCCATGTCGATCTCGTCGAGATGAGTTGCAACGGCGATTACCGGACGGACTACGAAAAGCAGGCGTTCGTGGTTCCGATAGGAAGCCGATGCACGTTCAAGGGCGCCGAAGGAAAGACGGTCGCCGTCTGGTGGAGCAACTTCGTCGGGCATTATCCTCGCAAAGAACTGTCGCGGGAGCCGGAGTATTCCTTTACCGCATGGGAAAACTGCAATGTCGTACCCGAATATCCGGCCGATTGACCGGTCCGCACGCTCCGGCAGGACCGCTTGCCGGCTGCGGCGATTACTGAACGATTAAACGCAACGACGATGAAAAGAATATTCGCACTGCTGCTGTTCGTTCTCGCGGCGAACGCGGCCCCGGCGCAAGATGCGGCCGTGAGGGTCAATGCACTGGCTCTGGCTACGGGAACCCTCAATGCGGGCGTCGATGTGACCGTTTCCCGGAAGTGGTCGATAACCGCATCCGGCTACTGGAATCCCATCGCCACGGACAACCTGCGGATGCAGGTGCTCGCGGGAACCGTCGGCGTGCGCCGCTGGCGCTGCGAGCCGCACGCGGGCCTCTTCTGGGGCCTCCACACCGGCATGGCCCGCTACCGCGTGGGCAACGGCTGCAACCGCTACAACGGCTGGACGGCGGGCGCGGGCTCGTCCGTCGGCTATGCGTGGAGAGTGGCCCGACGATGGAGCTTCGCGCTCGAAGGCGGACTGGGCCTCTACTACATGGACGACACGCGCTGGAAACCCCGCCCTTCGCCCGTCGAAGGCGTGCTCCTGCGGCATTACCACCGCGTCGTGCTGGCCCCGGCCAAGCTGGAAGTGTCGTTCTCCTATCTATTCTGAATGCAGACGCACCGTGCGGAGCGGGGAAACGGCCCTTCTTACGGCAATGATCCGGACACCTCCCGGGCGGAAGGATGCCCGATGCGCCGTGACCGGAAAGGGAAGCGCACTTAAAAATCAGACAATTATGAAAAAAGCGAAACGAACGATCCTTTATACGCTGTGCCTCTGCACGGCCCTGCTGGGCTTCTCCTGCACCAAAGAGATGGAAACGGAGGAGCATCCGGCCATGCCGGATGTCCCCTGCCGGGTGGAGTTCCGTATCGAGACGGAAGCCGCCACGCGCGCCACGGACCATGCGGTGAGGAACCTGAACTTCTACGTTTATGGCAACAGCGGGCTGGTCCGCTCGGGCTACACGATATCGGCCTTCGTGCCGACCATGACGCTGGTACCCGGCACCTACCGCGTCTACGTCGTCGCCAACGCGGGTAGCTCGCTCGGGCAGATGGACGAATCGGAGCTGCTCGTCCTCTCCACGCCCGTCACGGAACAGGACGGCTTCCTGCAAAACGGGGCGATGTACCTCTCCGGCATGCAGACGATGACCGTGGCCGGCTCCACGACCTGTCGCATCGTCCTGCGGCGTGCGGCGGCGAAGATCAGCTTAAACGTACGCTTCGGGCCGGAGATGGAGGGCGCCCGCATCGTCCACGTCGTACCGGGGAACGCCCCGGCCACCGGCTCGGTGTTCGGGGAGAACCGCCTCACGGCGGCGGACCCGCAGATCGAGTTCCCCTACCCCGACCTGTCGTCCGGAAACCTGTCCACGCTCTCCATGTCGTACTACCAGTACGAGAACCTGGCCGGGAGCGTCGGCTCCATCACCGACCCGGCCGACCGTATCGACGGCAAGGCCCCTGCGACGGCCAGCTACGTGTCGATCCGAGTGCTGTGGGACGGAGCCTACTTCGATTACAAGGTCTACCTGGGAAGCAATACGACGAGCGATTTCAACGTACGGCGCAACACCCTCTACGACTACGACGTGACCATCGAGGGGGTCAATGCCGACGACCTGCGTATCGCCATGACCGAAATCATCTTCTGGGTAGGCCGGAAGCTCTCGATCGGCGGGCGGTACTACCGGGACGGGTTCTACTGGAACACGCGCGTAGCATACTCCCAGCTGGAAATAGTCACCGACAACTGCGACCCCGGGGAGGAGTATGCCGTGTCGTTCCGGTCCCTCTCCGGCACGTTCCACTCCGACTGGAAGATGGAGTACATGATCTTTTCCCTGCCGGCAGAGCAGCGGGAGTACAAGCCCATCGCTCCCGGGGAGCGGATCACGGTACACAAGGGCAACGGGACCTCCGTGGTCATCTTCGCCTTCTCGAACTACGAAGGCACGAAAAACTACAACACCACGGACAACTACTTCGAGTTCACGGTATGCGACAGCCGCGGCCGGGGCCGCACGGCGGTGCTGAGCACGAACAGGGACGAGTGGTTCAAATAAAGGATTTGCGATGAGAACTTACCGAAAATCGAATATCTTTCTGTTTCTGGTTTTCCTGCTGCCGGGACTCGTCTCGTGCTGCAAGATACAGGATGAATCGCCGGCCATGCCTATTTCCGGTAGCGGCGGATGTACCGTTACGGTCACCTGTGTTCCCGAAGCGCAGACCGCCGTCCTCACGCGCGGCCTTACTCCGGAGGAGGAGTCCCGCATCGCCGATGTGAACCTGTGGGCCGTACATACCCTCACGGGTATTGTCGAACACCGCTACCTGCACGGGGCGGAAACCGTACCGCTTACCCTTACACAGGGCCGGTGGCGCCTCTACGCCGTCGCCAACCACGGTTCCGACCTCGGAACGCTCGATGCCGAAGCCGTAGAGGCTCTCCGCGCGGATATTCCTCCCCATGCCCCCGACGATACGGACTTTCTGCTACCGATGGCAGGCCGCACGGAGACGGACGTGTCCGGTCCCGCTTCCGTTACGCTGACCCTCGAACGTCTCGCAGCCCGCGTACGGCTCGACATAGAGACTGCGCCAGAAATAGCCGGCCGGTTGAATATTTTGGAGGTACAACCGTTAAGCGTCCCTTCGGGCGTCGTCTGCTTTTCCGGGGATGCCGTCGGCGAGTTCGGCGACTGGCCACCGCAGGAGTGCGGCACGTCCGCCTTCAGCGCGGTTTACTACCTGCCTGAGAACCTGGCGGGCGAAATTCCCCATATCGCCTCGCCGGAAGAGCGGACACACCTGAATGCCCCGGAGGATGCGACGGGATTCCGGATATCGACGCTCTATGAAGGGAAGCCGGTCTACTACCATGTCTATCCGGGCGATAACGGCACCTCGGACTTCAATCTGAGGCGCAACAGGACCTACGTGCTGAACGTCACCCTCTGCGGGGCGAATCCGGAGGATGCACGGGTAGCCGCCTGTGACATGACCCTCACGCCCTCCGCAGGCGAGGTACAGGCCGGGCAGACCTTCTCCACCCGGTTGTGCTTCACAGCCCGCAACAATGCAGACAACACCTTCGACCTGGCCTGGCGCTTCATATCCGGGGAGGCCGAGGTCTCCGTCAGCGGCGGACTGCCCGATCCCCCCGGCGTATTCTACTACGGACTGGCGGGGAACGAGATCGACGAGTATTTCGACATCGCCGTCACTTCGGACAGGGAAGGGCCCGTGGAACTGGAGTTCTACTCCACGGACCGCTACGGGCAGGTTTTCGCACGCCGGGTCACGGTGAACTTTCTGGCCGCCGACCGGATCGACTTCACGGTCATGTACGATTACGGCGTGGAACGCACGAACCTCAGCGATTCCGAGCAGATGCTGCGGGGCATCGTCAAGGTTACCGTGGTCGCCTCGGAGCCGCTGCCCGCACCCTTGGAGCTCTCGTTCAACTACTACTGGACCAGCGTCTATACGGACGATCCGTACAGTCCTGAGCGTCATTCCGACACCTACACCCTCTCCCTGAAAGCCGGAGCGCGGGGTACGAGCCAATATCTGTTCGACGCCGGCCGGGAGATGCTGCGCCAGCCGATCTACCACATCGACGGTTACTACACCCGCGACGGGTTCATGGTCGTCGAGGGAGGGGGCATGACCGTCACCTCCGTCTCCGAACCCCCGTCCGGATACACGTACAACGTTCTGGCGCCGGAGGTCAGGTACCGGGGACCCGGATTTTAACCGAAAGTACATACAATCTCTTTTCAGTATATAATGTACAGCATGAAACGGAAACCCATAAATAAAACATCGTTTTCGGTCTCGCAGACCAATGAAAACCCAGACTTATTCCATACTGTTCGTCTTAACTCAAATTTACAATGATTAAAATGAAAAAAAGAGTGATAACAGCCCTCATGGTGCTCGCAGCAGCGGGGCTGGCCTCCTGTGCCAAGCTGTACGAGGAGGCGGAGACGGAAACCCTGAAACGCCAGCAAACGGAGATCGAGATTCCGCAGGACACCCCGTGGGACAACGTGCCGCAGCCGGAGACTGAAGCGGGACATTAGCGACAAGGCGATGCAAACGGACGTAATATTCAACACGGATGCGTTGTCCGCTCTGCGAGGGTTGGACGACGACTGCGTGGACTGTATCGTGACCTCGCCGCCCTACTGGCAGCTCCGCGATTACGGCCTCGCACCGATACTATTCGGCGGGAACGGAACATGCCGCCATGAGTTCGACGGATTCGGAGTGTGTCGTCTGTGCGGCGGGTGGCTGGGACAGTTGGGGCAGGAACCCTCCCGCGAGCTGTTCATAGAACACCTCGTGAGTATCTTCGACGAGTGTCGCCGCGTGCTGAAGAAATCGGGGACACTATGGGTCAATCTCGGCGATTCGTACAGCAAAGGCTCAACAAGTACAACCGACCGAACGACTATCCAGGCCGAAAGAACGCCTACTGCCTCAAAGAACTGCGCGTAGACCTGTCGGCGCACCGTGTCCCCCCACAAGTCGCTGTGTAATATTCCGGGGCTGTTCGCCGAAACGATGATCCTGCGGGGCTGGATACTGCGCAACGAAATCATCTGGTACAAGCCCTCTGTCGTTCCTACCCCCGTGAAAGACCGCTTCACGGTGGATTTCGAGAAGGTGTTCTTCTTCACGAAAGCCCCGAAATACGACTTCCGACAGCAGTTCGAGCCTTATGCCGAATCCACCTGTGGGCGTTACGAAAGAGGCTTCGATGTCGAAAGAGCCAAGGGCAAAGGGTACAGGGAATACGGTTGTCCGGCAGGAGTGAAAGAGATCAATCCTAAGGGTCGGAACAAGAGGACGGTATGGCGGATCACAAGCGAGAATAACCACGAGATGCACTACGCCACCTATCCGACGAAACTCGTGGAAACGCCCGTCGAGGCGGGGTGTCCGCCCGGAGGCGTGGTACTCGACCCGTTTCTGGGCAGCGGTACGACCGCCGTGGTCGCCCGAAGGCTCGGGAGGCATTACATCGGTATCGAGCCGAATCCCGAATATGCAGCCATAGCCCGTGTGCGGCTGGAACGGGAATCCGGCTCCATAAAACGGTAAGCCATGCGGATCGGACTGGTGGATGTGGACGGGCGGGGTTTCCCGAACCTCGTGCTGATGAAACTCGCGGCCTGGCATAAAGCCCGGGGCGATACGGTAGAATTCGCCGATCCCGAGGCGGGGCGATACGACAAAGTGTATATGTCGAAGGTCTTTACCCATTCGCCCGACTGCCGGGACGAGTACCCCTGCGAGGTCGTCCGCGGCGGAACGGGATACCGGGACTATGCGACGGTGCTGCCGGAGGAGGTCGAGCATACGTGTCCCGATTACTCGCTATACGGCGTGGGTGAAGCCTACGGCTTTCTCACGCGCGGATGCCCCAACCGCTGCCCGTGGTGCGTGGTGCCGCGCAAGGAGGGCGGCATCCGGCCCCATGCCGACATCGAAGAGTTCCTCGCCGGGCGCAGGCGGGCCGTGCTGCTCGACAACAACGTGCTGGCCTCGGATTGGGGTCTCGTGCAGATCGGGAAGATCGTCCGGCTGGGCATCCGAGTGGACTTCAACCAAGGGCTCGACGCGCGGCGCATAGCCCGCGACCCGGAAGTGGCGGAACTGCTCGCACGGGTCCGGTGGCTGCGCTTCCTGCGGATGGCCTACGACACCAACGCCCTGCGGGACGACGTACACCGGGCCGTGGAGCTGCTCGGCAGGTGCGGCATACCGCCCCGCAAGCTCTTCTTCTACGTACTGGTGCGCGACGACATCGACGAGGCGCTGCGGCGCATCCGGGAGCTGAAAGCATTGGGCTGCGTGCCCTTCGCACAGCCGTACCGCGATTTTACGGGCGGTACGAAGCCTTCGCGGGAGGCGTGGCGGCTGGCTTACTGGTGCAACAACAAGCGATTGTTCAATGCGATGGATTTCGCGGATTACACATGCAAATAAACGTTATGCGCTATGAAAAAAGCGATTTTCGCGGCTCAGGCCGCACCCAGCGGCAGGAAGTCCGACGCACAGGCGACGACCCTCGTACGGACAGCCTGCAGGAGGATACGCGCTCCCGACCGGGGGCACGGTTCAACGGTTCAACATCAATACGACACACGGTTATCCGGGAAGTAGCAGGTGTATCACTAAAAGACGAAAAGACCATGATTAAATGCAATGTTACGGTGTGCGGCACGATCGGCCGGGAGGCGGCCTCGCGCACTGGAAAGGAAGGGAAGACGTTCCTGTCCTTCCCGCTCCGCGTCGCCATCCAGGGTAAGGACGGGCAGAGCGAAACGGTAGAGATCGGCGTAAGCCGGGACGGCGGACAGGACGAGGCCGCGGGATACCGCAAAGGCTCGCGCATAGAGGCCACGGGTACGATGTACCTGAAACGGAGGGGCGAAAGACTCTATTTCAACCTCTTCGCAGACCGGATCGTCCCGGCGGCGGCAGACGCCGCGGACGCCATCGAAGGCGAGATGTCCTTCCGCGGGAAGGCGGGCAAAAACATCGAAGAGCGAAAAGACAAGAACGGCAAGCCCTACACGGTGTTCTCGGCGTTCAGCGCGGAGAAGACGGAAGACGGGTTCGAGTACCAGTGGGTGCGGTTCCTGTGCTTCGACCGCGGGCGCGAAGAGTGGTTGCAGCCCGGAGCGCGGGTAGAGGTCAAGGGTGCGATGAGCGTGGCGGTACACAACGGAAAACCCGACCTGTCGTGCCGGGCGGAAGAGCTCGCGCCGTATGTCGCGGAACCGGATAACGCCAACAGGTAACGGACATGGCAGCTTACAGGAGAAATGCCGACGGCCCGAACAGCGAGGACAAGGCGCTGGACCTCTTCGCGGAGATGATGATCGAAAAGATCGAGAGCATCCGCAAGGACTGGCGCAAGCCCTGGTTTACCGAAGGGGCGTTGCCGTGGCCGCGCAACCTGCACGGCCGCGAATACAACGGCATGAACGCGCTGATGTTGCTGTTGCACTGCGAGAAACAGGGGTACACGATACCCCGTTTCTGCACGTTCGACTGCGTGCGGCGGCTCAATACCCCCGGCAAGGACGGGCAGGAGCTGCCCCGCGTGTCGATACTGCGCGGAGAGAAGTCGTTCCCCGTGATGCTGACCACGTTTACCTGCATACACAAGGAGACGAAGGAAAAGATCAGATACGAGGACTACAAAAAGCTCTCCGAAAAGGAGCAGGAACTGTACAACGTCTTTCCGAAGATGCAGGTGTTCCGCGTGTTCAACGTGGCGCAGACCAACCTGCGGGAGGCGCGGCCGGAGCTGTGGGAAAAGCTGGAGCAGGAGGTCACACGGCCGCAAATCGAGGACGGGGAACATCTGAGTTTCGCGCCGGTCGATACGATGATCCGGGACGACCTCTGGATCTGCCCCATCCGGCCGAAGCATCAGGACCAGGCGTATTACTCCATCACGAAGAACGAAATCGTCGTACCCGAAAAGGAGCAGTTCAAGTCCGGGGAGGCGTTCTACGGAACGCTGTTCCACGAGATGACGCACTCGACCGGTGCAAAGGACGTGCTCGACCGGTTCAAACCGGCAGCTTTCGGCGTACCTGAATATGCCCGAGAAGAGCTGGTAGCCGAACTCGGCAGCGCACTGGTAGCCCAGCGTTACGGCATGGCCAAGCACATCAAGGAGGACAGTTGCGCCTACCTGAAAGGATGGCTCGACGAGCTGAAGGAATCGCCGCAATTTATCAAGACGACGCTGCTGGACGTGAAGCGGGCTGCGTCCCTGATTACCCAAAAGGTGGACAAGATAGCGCGGGAGCTGGAACAGGACCTCGGCAAGCAGGAACGGCAGGACAACGGGGTCGCCGCTCCGGAGAGGACCTTCTACGCCTCGGCGGCCTATCTCCAGTTCGACGACGACACGAGGCAGTTCGACGAACTGAGAGACAAGGGCGACTACGAAGGCATACTGACGCTTGCCAAAGAGTATTGCGACGGCAGCGGCATGGACGAGGAACATACCTATGCTACGCTCCTGCGGAACGGGGGCGACGAGCTCGTGGCAGAGGACAAGGACTTCGCCGTGGTGTACAACGGCAGCGTCGGGGGAACCTACGACGTCATGCAGAAACACACGGAACAGGAGGTGCGCGACCACATCCGGCGTTACGGCATCGGCCGTGCCAGCGAAGACGTGAAGGAGGTGGCCAAGGATATGGCGGCGGAAGAGTTCGACGCCTTGTCGCGGCAGAAAGCGCCGGCATTCGAGATGCCCGGCGGCGAGGTACTCCGTGTCAGGTATAATAGGGAAACCGATTCGCTCGACACAGGACCGGCCGCCGATAGCGAATGGACCGTGCGGCACCGTTTTCCTTACGACCACAACGCCACGCCGGAAGCCAACCTGCAAAAGGCAGTCGAAAGGCTGAACGGGATGGAGGAATACCGGACTGAGACGGCGGAACGGAGCGCCATACACCGGTAAAAGAACAGCCCGGAATCTGAAAATTCCGGGCTGTTTGCGTCTTGCGACCATTGGGGGGGGGCAATGCAATTCGTGCTACCGGTTTACAACCCTGTCAGGTCTACCTTGTAAAAAGTCGGAGCCGTATCGTCCTTTTCGAGGAACATTGCCATATAGACGGGTGCATAGACGATTTTGCCGGCCACCCGCAGATTGGCGTTGTTGAATACGACAGCCTCGGACAAGTCGTACTGGCCGCAATCCATAATGTTGGACAGGGCGCGGTGCGTCTCGTAGTCCTTGCCCGACTTTACCTCGATGGGCAGAACCTTACCGCCCAGTTCGATGACGAAATCCAACTCGCCCCGTTTCTTGTTGTTGTAATAATAGGTGGCGATACCGTGCGCCGCCAGCTCCTGCGCGACGGCATTCTCATAGACGGAGCCGAAATTGATGTCCTTGTCTCCGTTGATAATGCGCAACTGGATACCTCCGGCATACTGGCTGGCCAACAGTCCCACGTCGCTCTGGAAGAGCTTGAACAGGTTGCGCGAACGGTTCAGCAAAAGCGGGACCTTCGGTTCCTCCACGTTATAGACCGGCAACGCCACACCAGCGTTGGTCAGCCACAGGAAACTGCTCTCGACCCGGTCGAATTTCGCGTGTTCGTTCAGCCTCTTCAGAATGAAGCGTTTGTTTTTGGCATTCAGCTCGGGCGGAATCAGGTTGAAAATCTCCTCGATATAGAGTTTGTTGTCCGGGTCGTACCGGGCGATGTCCCGTTTGTACAGGCGGATGATGTCCTGCTGTACGGTCATGACCTCCTGAAGATTATTGCTCTCGATGTATTTGCTCACGGCGGCCGGCATACCGCCCACGACGAGATAGAGCCGGAACAGCTCCATGATCTTGCCATGAACGAACTCATCGACGGCCTCGCGGCGCTTCCACGCTTCGCGCAACGCCCCAATCACGGCATCGCTGATGCCTACGCATGAAATGAACTCCTCGAAATCGAGCGGGTACATATCCTTAACCCCCATATATCCGACTGGTTCCGAACGCAGGTCCTTCAACTCCACCCCCAACAGCGAGCCGCTGAGGATATAACGGTACGACCCTTCGTCCACGAGGAACTTGATCGCCGTAACGATCTCGGGACACTCCTGCACCTCGTCGAAAAAGACGAGCGTTTCCCCCTTGATAAGCGGTACGGAGGTCAGGGCGGACAAGCGCAGCAGCATATCGCCGCTGCTTTTCGCCCCCTTGAACAGCTCCACCGCTTCGGGCATCTCGATGAAATTGATCTCGACGAAACTTTTGAACGATTTGCCGAACTGACGGATCGAATACGTCTTGCCTGTCTGCCGTGCGCCGGTAACGAGCAGTGCGTTACGGGTCGTTTCATAATAATTCCGGATGTAGTCGTCTATCTTCCTCTTGAGCATAACTGACTTATATTAAGGCTGTCGGCTGACCTACATGGCCCTGTTTGCCGTTTTTCCAATACGAATATAGGGTATTCATGCCGTTTTTCCAAGAATTATTCGCACACATTTGCCGCTTTTCCATAATTCGGGATTTTCAGCCGTACCAGCTCCATTTTGAGTTACTCTCAAAAGCCTTGCCCTGACAGAGAGCAATCGCCCCTCCGAAGTCGGACAATCAAGAAAATAATAGCAAAGACTCAACAAGCGGTGTAGATGAACTTTCTAAACGCATTGAAATGCAAGATACAGCTTACGTCCCCAAGCCCAAAACAGGATATTCCCCGAACGCCTGCCCTATCCCACTCCCGCAGTTCGGCTGCAATAGCTTTCACAGCCCGACCGCGGCGACGGCGCGAAGTCGATCTTCAGGTTCAGGGATACCCGTAGCTTCGAGATCGCTATTGCTTAACGAATTCCAAGACCTCCACCTTCTCCAGAAGCTGCGTCAGGCGCCCCGTACCGGCTCGCCGCCCCACGGGGAGCAGAAAGTCACCGTACCGGAAGCGCCTGGACACGGTCTTCGAACATGCGGTAGAAAACACCCCGTAGACGAAAGGTCTCCCGAGGTGAAGGCAGCGTCATATATTTTCCGTTCGAGAGCAAGTTGCATGCGTCGTTCGCATGCAGAGCAGATAGGAGTCTGCCTCCAAAGGTCTGACGGCCACCCGTCGAAGTTTATGAAATTTTTTTTTGGGGGGGGGAAATTTGGAACTTTCGGGGGGATATATACTATTTTTGCGGCCGATTGGTTCCCAAGCGACTTTTTCCGAGTCGGGGGATTAAAAGGGAACCGGGTGAAATTCCCGGACAGACCCGCTGCTGTGAAGCTCCGCCAATCATCCGGGCAATCTGTACCACTGGCCGTTTCGTGCCGGGAAGGAGTTCGGATGAGGAGTCAGTCAGAAGACCTGCCAACGATTTATGGATTTAACCGCACCCGAGGACCGGTCGGTTGGATTGCTTTATAAATGCTTGTCGGATTTTATAAATATCTTTTGTTTCCCCTGAGACTGGCGGGAGGGTGCGTGCCGGAGGCATACGGACAGACGCCCCAGGATAGCCTCTACCATATCAGGGAGGTCGTCGTGACGGGCCGCGTCGTCCGGCGCGAGGTGATTCCCGTGCAGGAGCTCTCGGGCGAACGCCTCCAGCGGCTCAATTCGCACAACGTGGCCGACGCGCTGCGTTACTTCTCGGGCATCCAGATCAAGGACTACGGAGGCGTCGGCGGCTTGAAAACGGTGAACATCCGCAGCATGGGCACCAACCACGTCGGGGTCTTCTACGACGGTATCGAACTGGGCAACGCTCAAAACGGCACGGTCGATTTGGGGCGCTTCTCGCTCGACAACATGGAGTCGGTGACGCTCTACAACGGGCAGAAATGAGAAATGTGCGGTTGAATTTCCGCCAACAGGAACGTTCGCACCTGATGGAAAATATGATTTACAACGATTTGATCCGCAGGGGATATTCGGTAGACGTGGGAATAGTAGAACTGACGCGAATCATAGAGGGCCGACGCCGCTCGTCGCAATACAAGATCGACTTCGTGGTCAACGTGGGCAATGACAAACTGTATATCCAGTCGGCATTACACGTAGACACGCCGGAAAAGAAGGCACAGGAAACCTTCTCTTTGAGAAACACCGGCGACTTCTTCCGCAAGATCGTCGTGCTGGACGGCAACAGCAAGCCGTGGACGGATGAGGATGGCGTCATGTATGTGGGCGTGATCCCGTTCCTGCTGGAAGATATTGTGGCCGAGGCGATCGGATAAAACAGGGGACGGCGTTTCCTGTCCCGCAGGGAAAAACGGACGGTACGGACTATCGGTATCCACCACGGTACAAGAGGCTGTCGGCCGGCTTGCCGGCCCCTCCTGCCGCTTTTCCAATGCAAATACGGGTTGTTTTTGTCGTTTTTCTACGATTCGAGGTTTTTGGGCGGAATACAAAAGGATGGCGACCAGAGAAAAAAGGGACGGGGAGCGGCTGTCTGCCGTCACGGCCTGACGGGCCGGAACCGGAAGGAGCGTCAGGCCAGCAGTCGGTCGATCATGGACTGCAACCGCAACAGATCGCAATATTGATTGGTGCCGCCGGTATAGTCCTCGGCATGCCGGGCCGTGCGGATCAGGAACGAATCGAGTTCTATTCTGACCGAGCCAATCCTCCGGGACAATCCGGAGGAATGGTTTATGTAAACGAATTTGCCGTTGCGCTCGACAAAACAGCTCGTAAAGTAATGCCCCTTGGTCTTGGCTACGACCGCCGCATCCACGGCTTTGGCATATTTGGATATTTCACGGACGAGCGCCGTCTGGAAATTCCGGTATTCTCTCGAGACATAACACCCTGCGTCCGCAAGGAAGACATATTGCCATTTGGTATAAAAACTCTGTGCCATAATCCAATTTGTCCGTTATCGTGTGTTCTGTAAATAAATTCGCCACTCCTCGCCGTCGATGGTAAGGCTGTTCAGTTCCCAGTCGTACTCCACTTCCGGCATATCGGAATAAGGGAAATGAACGGCATAGCCTATCTGTCCGTAGGAACAGAGCAGCGGCGTGACGCAAACTTCACGACCGAAATAGGTCTGCGGAGTACAGTATTTGCGCCAGTCGAAACGGCCTGCGGTCACATTGCCGCAGAGCCGTGCGAGGATCGCCCCGTCCGTCATCGCTTTCATACGTCGGCACCTCCTTTCTGTACCAACGTCAGTTGGCCGGGGCGGTCGGGGAACCAATAGGCGTCGTTGTCTGAAAAGACGATGCCGCAATCCTCGTCCTCGGGGTAACGGTGCGGACAAAGGAAACTGTCCGGACGGCAAAACCCCAGCACTTCGTGGGGGCCGAACGTCACTCCATAATCGTTTGTAAAGAGAACCGTGTCGCCGACGGCCAGGTCGTCGTCCGTGTCGATGACCTCCGAAAGACGGTCGTAAATCATCTTGCCGTGTTTTTTCTCCACTTCTGCCTTCCAACGCAGAAATTCCGCTTTGTAACTTCGTTTCGTACTCATTTCAATGCTGTTTTCAGGGTTTCATAAAGCGTGTCGATCATTGCCTCGGCCGCTTCCATATCGCTCACGATGTCTTTGATGTGGTAAGGGGCGCCGTTCTTGCCGTGCCCGTCCGTGCCGATCCACAGATAGGCTTCATAGTCGGAGTCGTAAGCCTCGTAATACTTTTCCAGCTCTTGCAGGAGGCTGTCGGGATCGCCGTTCCGCATTTCGACGCTGAAGCCGAAGTCCTGTCCTGCGGGCGTGTACTGCCGGAACTCGAACTCCGTGAAGCCGGGACGACTGGCGTCCGTTTCCACACTCCAGCCCAAAGCAGTGGCCACATTGGTAATCTGTTCTGTTGTTGTCATCGTTTCCGTTTTTTTTCTTTCCCTCCGTTCGATGTCTTCCGACTTCGCCCGAAGGGGATGTTTTCACGTGCGGAGTCGGACGGGGGATGCGAGAACGACGGGCAAGGAAACGGAAGGAAATTTTATGAAAGGCCGGAATCCCGGATTCCGGAAAGTTTGCGTCAAATTTCATTACAGGTAACGGCAGCGGTCCTTGAACCGTGTTCGTCCACCGTACCTTTGCACACGAAAACGAACCCGGCGGCGAAAGTCGAGACAACGAGAGGGTTATACTCGGTATATCGGGCGTCGTCCGGCAGGTATATAAACGGAAGGGGCGGCGGTCCAAGCCGTCCACAGGGTGAGCTATAAAAGCAACCGGGGGCGCAAACAGCAGGAAAAGATACGAACGTGCATACCGTTTCCGGTACGGGATTCGTTATATAGGTATCAAGGGATACGCCGGCGATACGGACTTTTCGGTTATATCCCGGAATTTATTATCTTTGCCGAACAAGAGGATAGCCTTACGACGAATTAAATACCTGACCGCTATGACACATATAATGATCGAAGACAATACGCCCGAAGGAAAGTGGCTGCTGGAGCTGATCCGGGGACACAAGAGCGTGACTGTCATGGACGAGAAAAAAAAGAAGGGGTTCCGGGAAGCCGTGGCAGAATGCAATGGCCGTCCTGCCGCTGAATTTTTCGACGAAATGAGCCGACAGGCTAAAGAGCATTTCGACCATGCGTGAGGTTATCGTATCCGAACATCTGTGGGGTAAGATTAAAGAGGTAAACGATTATCTCATAAACGAATTACACCTGTCTGAAGAAGCGACTGAAAAGCGAATCCGCAGGATGGAACAGTTCGTCATGGATTTTGCGAAACGGGTCGATCATCCCTTGTGCCGTTTCAAAAAGTGGCGGACACTGGGTTACCACTGCGCCGTATTCGAAAAAGACTGGGTATTCGCCTACGAGGTGTTCGACGAAGGCGTGATCGTGCGCGATATGGCCAATACCGCACTCTTGGCGGAATAACAAGATATATTCATCAACGCAAATCGTCCGAAGCAGGATATTCGGACGGTTTGCGGTCCCCCTACCCCATAGCCGGAACGATTTACGGACCTACAAAAGCAACCGAACCGCAAACAGCGGAAAAAGACGGGAAAAGATACGAACGGCTATCCGCCACTTTACGCATTCCGCGAATTGTTCATCCAGTTTTTCGACCTTTCTTTCATCATACTACCGGATTACATAATCCGGCCCATCTTCAGTGTTCGATCCGTGGTAGAGTTTCATCTCATACCTCCGCCGTTATTGTAACACACACGGGTCAAATCCTGTACGCTGTCGCCGACAGGTGCTCAGCCTCGTAGTGTTCGGCGAGAAAGTCCAACCCCTTGTAGCGGTTCAGGTAGTTGCCGGCTTCGCGCACCGTCATGCCATGCGTACGTGCAAATTCGCCTATATTGGCCACAATGTAACCGATTAAGCGCCGGTCTACGGGAACCGCCACCTGCAAGCACACCGACGCCGACTCTTTCGCCCAGTTTCTCCTGTGTCATTCTGCAACGGGTCCGTTCACGGCGGATCAAAACTCCGATATTGTTGATTTCCATATTCATAGTCTCTCGATTTCACAAAGAAAATCCAAAGTTGCCTATTTTGGAAACTATGCGGCAAAAATTTAGCTTAAAAAAGTAAAAACAGCGTCCGGCAGGTATAGAAACGGAGCGGAGCGCGTGAGGCTTAGAAATGGCCGCAGGAGATATTTCCGCCGGAACGTAATTTCAGAGATCCGCAGGAAATGTTTGCTTTTACGCCCCGAATACGGGATATGGCGCAACTGACAGTTCATGATTCTGCCGGATTTGCAGTATAGGGATAAAATGAGCACTCTCCCCGGTTAGACGATGGCATTCCGTTTTACCGTTCTTCCTTCCGATATTATATATCGAAACGACTTCCTTTACCCTATCCGGCCCTTCGGGAGAATAGAGAAAATACAGATCGGACACTTCGAATAATATTTCGCATATCTCTTTCCCGCACATTCCTCTGACAGCACTGTCTTCGGATACCATTTATGGATTATAATCTCAATCCAAAATACCAAAATGTGGGGATTGCGAGGGGGAGATTGCTGTAAATTTGCAGTCGAATAAAAAAACACCTAATCTTATTTTCCGACCGTTTAACCTTTTCAAATATAATCGTTAAAATATGAAACATTTTACAATCAAACTAATGACGGTGGCCGCAACCCTGCTGGCCTTCGCCTCTTGCAGCAAGGATGATGACGGACCGTCAGGGAAGATCGACCTGAAAGTTCAGGCTGTTGCTCCGACTACGGAGGACAAGGTTCCGGACTATTCTCAGTTCACCGTAACCGTATCCTCGGAGCGTGACGGGAAGACCATGACGGAATCTCTGGATGCCTCCGGTTCCGCGACATTCAACCTCGATATCGGCAGTTACGGAATCGAGATCCGCGGCAAGGAGAACGGCAAGGAATATTTCGGTACGACGGGTATGGCGCAATACGGCCAGAGTACCACGGTAAGCGTCGACGTGGAGAACCTCTCGGTACACTATACGGGCAATATGGACGGCATCGTTCTTTCCGAGCTGTTCTATAACGGCGGCACCTACGGCGGCACGATGATGCACCCCGACCAGTATATCGTCATTGCGAACAATTCGGACCGTGAGATCAACGTCAGCGGACTGGCACTCGCACAGGCTTCGAATATGAATACGCTGCCATGCTCGGACCTGACCTCGCTTCTGCCGGATTACGTGGTGGCTGCCAATATTTACCAGATACCGGCCGGACAGAATTATACACTCGCACCGGGCGAAGTTTACGTCATCGCTTCGCAGGCGCAGAACCACACGGAAAGCTACACGCCCAATCCGGAGAAAGACACCGGCATTCCGGTCGACCTTTCGGGTGCCGATTTCGAACTCGCCGATAACGACGCAGCCATGTCCGGTTCGGCCGTGGACAATCCGAAAGTTCCCAACCTGACGAAAATCGCCAACAGCATGCCGGGCGGCGTCACGGCATGGATGCATCCTTATGGTATCCGTCCGCTGTTCCTGTTCGACGCCAGCGGTATCGAGTGGAGTTCGTTCAAGAGCCAGAACGGGTTTACCTACAACGACCGTCCGAAAAAGGATGCCGCCATTCAGGAATATCAGGGTTACAAGGTTCCTACGAACCTGATCGTGGATGCCATCGAAACGACCTCTGCAACCACTCCTTACTGGGGTAATTACACTTCCAAGTCGCTGCCTGTGACCGTCGACAAAAGCTATGTCCAGGCTACGATCGAAGGCTGTCACCACAACACGTTCATGTACCGCGTGAAAGGTACCGACGGGAAGTTCCAGGATACCAACGATTCGAGCGTGGATGTGAAGATCGAACACCGCAGCGACTTCAAGGGTTACCCGGAAGGCTGGAGAAACGAATAATCACCGGAGAATGGATTTGTCAGGGCTCGTCCGGGAAACTCCCGGGGGTACTCTGACAATTCTGTAATTCCGGTCCCAGATAACGGGGCAGGTCCGTATACGGAGACCGGAATGGAATGACGAGGGGATAAATGAAGAAACTGATATTCATAGCCTTTTTTATATCGGGTCTATGCTCCGCACTCTTCGCGCAGACGGATAAAGCCACTGTGGAGGGTGTCGTCCGGGACTCGGACGGCAAGCCGCTGAGTTTCGCCACGATGTTCATCGCCGAACTCGGAACGGGAGTCTCGACGGACCTCGAGGGAAAGTTTCGGTTTACGGGAACGAAGGGAACGGAATATACGTTGAATGTTTCGTACCTGAACCATGTCGACAAGGAGGTCAAGGTGAAGGCCGGTAGCCCGGAACCCTTGGTGATCGTACTCGAAGAACAATCGTACGAGCTCGCGGAGGTGGTCGTCATGGCGGATTATAAGAAAAACCAAGGCTCTACGGCCGTCATCAACCAACAGGCGTTGGAGCATATCCAGCCCACGTCGGTAGCCGACGTGCTGTCGTTGATCCCGGGCGGATTGTTCCGGGAGTCGAGTGCCACCGGTTTCAACCGCATATCGCTGCGTCAGTCGGGCAGCGACGACAATACGTCGCTGGGTATGGCAGTCGTCATGGACGGCATCCCTCAGGATAACGACGGCTTTCGGGCTTCTATCCCGGGGTTGTCTACCGACGAATACAGCGACCGGCTCGGCATGAACAGGGGCATCGATCTGAAAACGCTTTCGACCGACCATATCCGCAAAATAGAGATCGTCAAGGGCATTTCCTCGGCCAAACTGGGAAACCTCTCGTCGGGCGTCATTCAGACGACCTCGAAGATAGGCATTACTCCCGCACAGCTTCGCATGAAGGTCGATCCGCTTACCAAGCTGATCTATCTGGGCAAGGGGTTCCGCATTTCGCCGAAGATGGGTTATCTGCATACCGGAATCGACTATACTTCGGTTTACGACGACCGCCGCGACCCTATGAGCAAATACAGCCGCCTGACGGGCCAGGTCACCTATAACAATTCCGTCGATGTGGGGGACAAGACGCTATTCCTCTTTTTCAAACTGTCCGAGGTCTATACGCTGAACCAGGCTAAGGAGGACGAGCTGACGCAGGATTACAACGAGTCGTTCCGAAACAAGTATTCGAGGACCGGCGCTTCATTCAAGGCGCAAATGTACGATCTGGGGAAGATCGTCGATAATGTCGAGTTCATCGCTTCGGCGGACTATACCTACGACCTGATAGACCGCAATCGCCTCGTGCAGACCGGGACGCCGCTTCCGTCCCCGCTGGCGACAGAGGAGGGCGAATCGGAGGGCATATACCTTCCTTCTACCTATTACAGTCCCTTCCAGATCGAGAACAAGCCGTTGTCGCTGCTTACGCAACTGAATGCCGAATCTCTTTTCGAGACGCGTTCTTTCCGCCACAAGGTGATATACGGTCTTTCATGGAAGCGGACCAAGAACTATGGGGAGGGCGTTATGGTCGACATGACCCGGCCGCCCTATCCGGGGAACAACGAATACGTGCGTCCGGTGCCCAACCGAAGCATTCCCGCACTGTCGGTCGGCGCAGCCTATGCGGAAGAACAACTGAAGCATTCGAACCGCTGGTTCGATTTCGAGCTGAACGCCGGGGTCCGGTTTACGCAGATGTTCAATTTAGACACGAAATATACCGAATTGAGAAAGTTGCAGGTCGAACCCCGTATCAATGCGGCGTTGTCGTTCAATATCGATCTTGCCGGCGGCAAATCGTTACGCAATATGTTCCGCTTCGGGTTCGGACAGGAGAACAAGCTGCCTACGCTCGATTACATCTACCCGGACAGGGTCTACAAAGATATGATCGTGTTGAACGCTTATACCAAGCAGGACGATCCGTTCAACCATCTGATCACCTATACGAAAATCTACGATGTCACGAACAATAGCCTGCGTCCGAACCGGAATACGAAATACGAAGCGGGATGGGATGTGGAATACGAAGGCTACTCCCTGTCCCTGACTTTTTTCAAGGAGCACTCCGACCGGGGATTCGAAAGCGTCGCCGAGTATTCTCCCGTACGTTACACACGCTATGTCGATCCGATCGACGGACAGCCGATCGTCGGCCGCCGGCCGGAAAAGGAGGATTATGTGGCGGACCCGTATGCCACGTTCGTGGATATGGACATCGTACGCAACAGCATGAAGGTCGAGAAAAAAGGTCTGGAGTACCTGCTGCGCTTCCCGAAAATCATCCCTCTGTCCACGACGGTGGAGATCAACGGCGCATATTATGATACGCGTTACTCTTCGGGCGCTCCGTTGCAGTACCATCCTGCCTTCAGGGACGACGACCGTCCGCAACCGTACGTGGGAATTTACCGGCGTCAGGATATCACCCGCCAGCGGATTTTCAATACGAACCTTTGGTTCAACACGAATATTCCGCGCTATAAAATGATTTTCACTACCTTCTTCCAGTTCATCTGGCTGAATGAAGAGATGCGTATCAACGGAGATGAATACCCTTCCGCCTATTTCGATACGGACGGTCGGATGCATACCGTGGACGACCGGATACTGCAGTCGATTAAGGACGGACATACGGTGTGGCGGCACTATCATATCTATAAGGAGGATTTCAGCGAAACGCTGCCCGTATCGCTGACGGTTAATTTCAAGGTGACCAAAGAGTTCAGCCGGATGATACGCGCCTCGTTTTTCGTGAACAATATTCTGGACATCAATCCCCTGTATAAGAACCGCTACAACCAGAACGTGCGCGTATGGCAGAAATCGTTCTTCGGGGCCGAGATGACATTCAGTTTTTAATATACACTGAGGATGCCTTTAAGACACACATATTTCACACCGGGAATCGTCGCTGCGCTCCTATGCAGCCTGTGTAGCGTTCCTTCCGTCAGGGGGCAGGAGAGGCTGACCTCGACGGCGTCGAATTCCCCGTTGCAGACCGAGTTCGAGAACCGTTCGTTGCGGCCCGGGACGGACATGCGGGACGCTTATCTGAGAAATCCGGCCCTGATACACCGCATGGTCGGCGAGCGGCGCTACTTTTCGGCCGAAAATCCCGGGTTCGTCAGAGAGAAGCCCGGTACGATCTTCATCGCTGCGGACGGGGCTTCCGGACGACAGGAAGGGGATTATCTGCCTTACGAGGGGCAGGAGTTCCGCGATTTTTCTGTCCGGGCGGACGGATACAAGCAGGGCGACCGGGCGACGTTCTTCGCCCGGATCGGATTTACGGCAGGAGGAAACGACAACGTCGGTTGGAGCGCACTGCGCAATCCCGGACTGTACTGGCCTTACATTGTTGCCGATTCGACGGGCGGCGACTTCCGTTATGAAAAGTACGATCTGATGTGCGGGTACTCGTTCCGGCTCGGGCGGTTCGATCTGGGCATGTCGGGGGAATATACGGGCGATTTCGCATTCCGCCAGAACGATCCCCGTATAGAGGATATCTCCACGTGGCTTACGTTCAAGGCCGGTGCCGCCTATGCATTCCGCCGCCATGTCATAGCCCTGAACGCGGAATTCATGCACCATCGCCAGCATGCGGATGTCAAACACTTCCGGACCGGACAGTTCGCCGGTTTCTTCATCGAATACGGGTTCGGTATGTTCGACTACATTTTCAGCCCGATTTTCAATTCCATGGAACAACGGCAGCATATCAACGCTTACGGCGTGAATCTGACGTTCAATTCCGACCCTTCGCGGGCGTTGCGCCTGAATCTGTTGCTGGGATACGGCCGTGAAACGATGAAGACGGAAGAGAACAATTATAAGGTGAATCTCTACCGGGCTCCGGCCAATACTTTCGATGCCGATCTGGGCATATTGTGGAATGACCGTCGGTGGGGAGCGGAATTTTTGGTGAAGGCCGCTTATGAGGATAAAAAGGGAACGGAAAATATCTTCGAACGTTATATTTCGTCGTCTCAGGACGGTGTGGACGTGTACGATTTCCGCAAGATCGGAGAACAGAACCGCTATGGGATGAAGCGTCTGGACGGAAGTGCGGAACTCAAGGTTTCCCGTTTTCTGGGACGGCACTATACCGTGTCGCTGCTCGGAGGCGTCGGCTATATGATGCGCGAGGAGACCTACAAGGACCACGATTACCTGATCCGCAACGTGTTGCTGACCCCCTCCCTCGGAATCGGAGCCCGGTATTCCGGGGAGAAGTTCGATGTGGAGTTGCGCGGTTGCTGGAGCCACCGGACAGTTCCCGAGAGCCGCTATGAGGTCGGAGTCGACCTGGAAAAAAACACGGAATTCCAGCATGCGTTCACGACTTATGCCTACTATGCCAATACGGCGGAGCTGTATACGGCGGAACTGACCGTGGCAAGGCATTTCCGGTTCGGAACGTTCGGTCTGCGGGGGCAGATGCTTTGCGGACGGGGCAACCGTATTCCGGAGGCCGTCTACGATCTTTCCCGCTACGAGCAGGCCGTACCATCGACGTCGCAGCATACGATCAGCCGGACGCCGGACCGGCACGACTCGGTCTGGTTCCGGGTGTCGCTGTTCACCGTTTTTTAACAGAAAACAATCAAATTCAATTCATACACATAAACACGGAAGAAATGGAAATAAAAGTATTGGGAGGAGGATGCTCTTCATGCAGCCAGATGTACGACAACGCCCGGATCGCAGTCGACGAACTGGGGTTGGATCTGGAGGTGGAGTTCATTCACGACATCACGAAGGCATTGCAGTACGAGGTGCTGCAGATGCCGGCGCTCATCATCGACGAAAAGGCCGTATCCTTCGGCCGCGACCTGTCGGTGGACGAAATCAAGGAAATATTGAAAAAGTATCGATAACCAATTAAAAGAAGACGAAAAATGAAAACCGTAAAAATCATGCTGCCTCTTCTGGCAGCCCTCATGTTCGGCAACGGAGTTGTCCGGGCTCAAAACGAGGCGAAGCACGACAAACCGGCCGTAGAGGTCGTCGTGTTCCATGGAGTGAAACAGTGCCAGACCTGTCAGGCTATCAAGAAAAATTCGCAGGAGGTGGCGGAGGAACTTGCCGCCGACGGGAAGAACGTCTCTTACCGGGTCGTGGATTTTTCGAAACCCGAAGGCAAGGACGAAGCCAAGAAATATGAGATAGCCTGGACTTCGCTGTTGCTGATCCGTCACGATGCCGGTGATAAGGAAACGGTCCGTAACATTTCCAAGTTCGCCATCGAAAATGCACGGACGAATACCGAAAAGTTCCGCAAGCAGTTGGCCGAAGATATCGGGAAGCTGTTGAAAGAATAAGCCCGTGCGATGGAGCAATTCGTAAATTCTTTACTCGATAATTGCAATCTGCCGGTTCTCACGGCGTTCCTGCTGGGTATACTGACATCGGTGAGTCCCTGTACTTTCACGACCAACGTCATGGTCCTCGGATACATCGGCCGGGATATGAGCGGCGGCAGGCGTGTGTTCGCAAACGGACTGTTCTATACTCTGGGGCGCATCGTATCCTATACGGTGCTGGGACTGATCTGTATTCCCGTTTTGAAGAAAGGGGCCAGCACGTTTTTTGTTCAGAGCCTCGTCAGCGACTATGGCGGGTACATTCTCGCTCCGACGCTGATCGTCTATGGGGTATTCCTGCTGCTGGGCAGTAAGTTCCCTTTCGGCAAGTTCGGTTTCCGAGCTTCGGAGAGCAGCAAGCGTCTGCGGGGCAGTTTCGGAGCGTTCGTGCTGGGGCTGCTGTTCGCGCTGGCCTTTTGTCCCATCAGCGGCGTATTTTATTTCGGTATGCTGTTGCCGATGGCGGCGCTGGAGCCGGGAGGCTACCTCTATCCGGTTGTATTCGCCGTGGCCTCGGGAATTCTGGTGGTGCTCATCGCCTGGATCGTAGCCTTCGGCATGTCGAGCCTGGGGCGATTCTACAACCGGGTAAACCAGTTCCAGAAATGGTTGAACCTGATCGTTGCGGTCGCGTTCATTTTGGCAGGGATTTATTATTTTGTGATTTATTACATTTAATGTATCGAGATGAAAAAATTGGAATTGATGAAAGGGCCGTTTTCGCCCAAAGAAAAAATCGAGTATGCCGAAGGCAGTATCGTAAGTCAAGAGTTCATCCATAACCGGGCGGGTAACCTCACGCTTTTCTCGTTCGACGAGGGACAGCAACTGAGCGAGCATACCGCGCCTTTCGATGCCGTATGTCAGATACTGGACGGGGAGGCGGAAATTCACATCGCAGAGGACGTTTATCGTCTTACGGAGGGTCAGATGCTCATCATGCCGGCAAACGTACCCCATTCGGTACATGCCGTGAAGGCATTCAAGATGCTGCTTATTATGATCAAGGGATAAACCTTTATTCCTGCGCCCTTTTTCTGTCCCTGCAGAACAGGAAAAGGGCGTATTTATTCAGACAGCAAAATAACAGCCGGGACTACTCCGTCCCGCAATCGACAGATGAAAATATATTTCAATTCCGGAAGGACCGAGACTCTCGAGAAGAAACGCCTTGAATCCCTGCTCTGAAATAGGTTAAAATTCATTGCTTTATTCTTATACAATTTGATTTCAAGTTGACGGAAGAAGATAGAAAAGTAATCCACAGCCTGAATAGCGGCAAGTTGAAAGTGGTCCACAACACCCCTATACAGGCAAAATTCTTCTGGGATTACGACAAAAATCTCAAACCGGGCAACTGATATCCTGCTTAAAGAATCCGGAATACAACATCTACTAAAAAAGAGAGTATCGACATCGATACTCTCTTTTTTATCCGCTTACGGATGAATCTCCGTTTTTTCCAATTTGTCGAAGAACAGTTCTACCTTCGAGTGCCGGTTGGCTTCCGTAGGAACGTAATCGGAAATGCCGCCTTCACCGGTCTTGGTGATCCTGTCGGACGGTAATCCCCGCTTGTTCAGCTCCGAGGCTATATAGTCTGCTCTCGAAACACTCAGGGCGTCGTTGATACCGACTGTTCCGGTCGCACTGTCGGCCGCTCCCGTAACCTTCACCGTCAGACCGTATTTCGTTGCAACTCGTACCAGTTCGTCGAGATTGACCAACTGGGAGGGGTCTGTCAAACGGGCCGTATTGAGGCTGAAAAAGAAATAGACGGGAGCGCCGATACATTCGCCGCCGGCCGGCCGGAAAGCGACGGAATCCGCAGTAAGGGAGTCGCGGCGGGCATTACACCCGTACCGGGAATTCGCACTACCGGCCTCCACACGCACGGAAACCGACCCGCCGCCGGGCCGAACCTCCGTCGTATCGAGGGGCGACGTTCCGTCCCACTGCCGGTTCTTCAGCCGCGCACGCAGCGAGTTCAGCCCGCTGTAATTGTTCACAGGGTAATCTTTGCCGACCTCGCCGTCCTCTTGCAGGATATGCCCGTAAGCGTCGAGCAGGCCCTCGATCTCCAGTATCTTCTTCAGCTCGGCCAGCGTCCGCCGGTCGCAGTCGTGCCGGCCCGCATAGCGTCGGTTCTCCTCCGACAGGAAATCCACATACTCCGCAAGCCGTTCGCTGCGGCGGATATAGGGTGCAGCGTCCACGGCCCGCTTCCAGCCGGTCTTGCCGATATGGAACGTGAATCCGGCGGTCAGCGACAGCATGTGGTCGCCCAAACGGTTGGCGCGGCCGTAGCCGTCGAAGTCCTGAAAGGTGGTCGTGCCGGAGAGTTCCGCGACGGCGCTTACCCTTCGGGAGATGCGGTACTGCCCCTGTACGCCGTAGGAGACCGCAAACGGGTTGTGCCCGTTCGTAGCATGATGCAGCAGGCCGATGCCCGCAAAGGGAACGAGCCCCCAGCGCACCTGCTCCTGCCGGGCATACCCGCGGCCGAGAACATTCCACAGCAGATCCGCATGGACATAGTGGTACCTCTGTGTGGACAACCGGGCGTCCTTGAAGCGCGATCCGCTGTAATTGATCCGTGCGCCGACCGAGGGCGTGAACCACTTGCCGACGGCGAGGCTGTACGATGTTTCGATGCGTCCGAACAGGTCCTCGCAGCCGAGCAGCGTACCGAGAAAGGCGGTCGAGCCTCCGGCGATACCGACAAACCAGTTGCCGCTTCCGCGCATCGGAAGAATCACGCCGTCGAGATGGGTGGGCTGCACCGGCTGGAGCAGCTCTGCGGCATCGGTGAAGGATGTGTACCGTACAGTGTCAGCCTGTGCGGGCCGGACACTCGCGCGGGCCTGCAACGAGCAGAGCGCCGCGAAGATAAAGATGATGCGTTTTGTCATTATCCAATCGTTTTACCTGTTATACTTTCATTCGTTGCGGGAGATGATGCCGTTTATCGCTTGGGCTTTTTGCCGATGGCCGGGCGCATCATGCGGCTGGCCATCCTCATGCAGCGGAGTGCCCATGCGCGGTTGTCCTCGTCTTCGTCGCGCCCCCACTTAAGGTCGCTTCCGCCACTTCCGCCGCCGTGCGTTTCGGCAAATGTAGTGGCATCGTCGACCATCCCGAGGAAGAGCATCGTCGCGCAGTGCATGACCTCCGCGCCCTGTTCCGCGATTGCCTGTACGAGCGTGTCGTCGAACAGTTGCCGCTGCGGAGCGTCCAGCCGTGCCGACAGGTTCCGGTATTCGCCGACCAGACCTTCCAGCAGGGCGTCTTTGAGCAGCGTGTCCACTTTGGAGTGGACATCTCGCGAGTACCGGTAGGCTTCCGCCCGGAGCTCCTCCGTGCGTTGCTGGACGGCATCCATGTTCTCTTTGAGGTCGGCGAGTTGCCGGTCGGCTGCCTGTAGTTTACCCTGCTTGTCGGCCAGTTGTCTGTCGATACCTTGCAGCTCCTTTTGCAACGACTCGATCAGCATCTCCAGCTCCGCCGCATCGTCGCTGTTGGCTGCCAGATCGCGTTCGGCTGCCGATAGCTGCGCCTGCTTTTCAGCCTTCGACTTTTCGAGGTTATCGACCATCGTGGTAAGTCCCTTGACCCGGCGCTCTGCCAGCCGGATGTCCGACTGGATGGAGAAAAGCACCTTTCGATGGCGATCGATATTCTCCTCAAAGGTCGTACACTCCTCCGAAAGCATACGGCGGTACTCCTCGGTCGTGAGATGCCGGGCGCCCGTTTCGGAAACGCTCCGTCCCCGCGACATCCCCCACTTCGTATTGACTTCGGTGAAAATCTGTATGAAGCTGTTTCATCCGCTGGCTGAACTCGTACTTGTCCTTTCCGGCGAATATCTCCTTGTATGCAAAGCGGCCGTCTTTGATCGGCAGCAGCGTACAGTGTACATGCGGGTTTATTTCATCGAGGTGTACAATGAAGGCGGCGATGTTCTGCTCGCCGTATCTGCCGCTGACAAACGCATAGACATCCTTCGCCCAGCGTTCGATGTCGCGCTTCCGCTCGACGTCGGAATTGTCCGCCCCCTTATCGAAATTTACCTTCTGCGAACCGAACGCCAGTTCGCGCATGCGGTCCCGGGAACCGCCGAAGATGATATTGACCACCGTGCGGTATTTCGGTTCGTCCAGCCCCTCGTTGGGGTCCTTGATCCCGCGCCGGTCCAATATTTCAGCCATCCGTTCAGGAATACTGCGGCTTTTGTCGACGGGACGGACCTTGCCGGACACGATCTCGAAGTTCAGATGTTCCCGGCTGGGGTCGTAATTGCCCTTTTCGAGCGCCTGTTCCCATCCCTTCTCCGTCCAACGGCGCTGATGTTCGTTGCTCTGCGATGTCGTGATGCCTTTCGATACCCGGACATCGAGTACCTGTTTTGCTTTTGCCATACTTTTTCGCGTTGATTCGGACAATCCGCCGTGTCCCAGCTTGCTGCTTGTCCGGACACCGCTCCCGCCGGCGTCAGCCGGTAGGGGTATTGAGCTACCCCACCCTTCGTTTGGTGGCAGGCGGGCAAGCCCGCGTGCCCGCTACAACCGGCAGAATGCCTGGCCGGAACAGGGGCGGATTGTCGGGGTTATACAAACTCCGTTTCCGGCCTTCGGGTCAATCCGCCTCCTCCAGTACGTGTGCCGCAAGCGCCAGAAAGGACTTGCGGAACGATTTGAGGCCCTCTTGCGTTGCGTCCGGCTCTGTGGTCGTCCCGTCCGCTTCGGCATCGAGAATGAGCCCCGCAAGCACCTTGGAGGTCTCGATGAGCGACGACCACTCCCCGCCGAGATCGAGACGGAAGAAATCCATGAACTCCAGACGATCGTCGAACCTCGACCGGCGCAGCACGCGCTGCATGGCAGCCAGGGCGATACACCCCATAGCCGTCGCATGGATTCCGACCGCCAGCGGATCGTCGTCTTTCGACGCCTTATCCGGATCGACGCGGACGCCGGATGCGGTCATCGCGCTACGGACGAGCTGTCCGCACGCCGAGCCGGTCGCGGAGGAGTCCGCATAGCCGACCACCCAATCGGACAGTACCTCCCGCAGTTGCGCGGCAAGGCCGGATACGGACTGTACATCGTCCGCCGGAGCAGGCTGTCCGGACTGCACGGCCATGGTAATGACCACGCTCTTGGGAAGACGGATGCGCGTCAGCAGACCAAACGACTCCAGCGTGTCCAGAAAGGAACGGACGGTAGCGCGGTGCCAGCGCCACTCCACAGCCAGGTCGGAAACGGTAACATGGCACTGGCAGGGCCGGAGTTCATAATCCTGGCGCCTCAAATACGAAGAGACGAATCCTGCCATCGCCTTGTCCAACAGGTCGCAGTAGGCTTCCGTTCTCGTCTTTCGTTCGCCGACTTTTTCCTTGAGGTAGTCGAAAACCTCCATTTGTGCCAGCACCGTGGCCGGCATTCTTTTCTTGTTTTCCATATTCGTCGATATTATTGATGATAATCGTGTGCGGATATGTCGGAGCTGCCGCCGTCCGCATCATGCGGCAACCCTGCGCGATGATCGTAGCGATGGGGCACGGCAGATGTTGCGGGAGGCTCCGCCCGTCCGGGCTCCACCTCCTTGCCGTCGCATTCGGACATGGCCCGAGCGGAGGGATAGAACAGAGCTGCCAAAAGGCAGTAGGCGGCAGTAACGGCCACGGGGTACAGACCGGGCACGAAGCCGATAGCCACGGCCGCGAGCGCGAGCTCGGCAAAGGCCCGCGGCCGGCCGGACAAACCGCGCAGCCACCGGTCCGTCCGCCGGGAGGAGAACAATGCGGCACACGCTCCGGTAGAGAGCAGGACGCCGAAGCCGCTGGGGTGTCCGTTCGTATAGGCATAGTGGTACAGGAGCAGCAGGACGAGCAAGAGCTGCGCGTAGAATTTACGGGCCTTGGCGTCGCGTGCCCGGGCGTCGCCCTCTCCTGCCGGAAAGCGGCGCTTCCTGCTATACAATGCCGCTGTAAGCACAAAAGGCAGTGCGGCAAAGGCGAGGTGTACGGCAATCCACATCATAGGTAGTAGGGTTTTTCACGCACGGGAACGGGCGGTATCACGAGTTCCAGGCGGACAATACCGTAGGTCGCCAAGCGGATAATGGCCTCGGCATCCGCGGGGGAAAGGTACATGGCCGCCTTCTTGATGCGCTGCCGGAACGAAGCGTCCTGCTTGCGGTGGGTGGCCAGCGCCCTGTCCAGTTCGTGTTCGGGGATCTCCCAGGTCGTACCCTCGGCGTACTGACCGTTCGCTTTGAACGCCCGGAGCACCAGCGTGCGGGAAACGACGTAATCGGTACGGTCGCTTCTTGAAATGATATGCTCCTTGTAGAGGTTATCGTCGGCAACCTTTATCCATGTTCGGTACATGTTGATCCAGTAGACCATCTGTCGGTACAACGTGTTTCGCATGGCTCGGTCGTTTACAGGAAATCCATCAGTACTTCCTCCTTGATCTTCTTGTACTTGAACGTGCCGCTGCGGGCATGGAGTTCGAGGTCGAGGCACAGATCGCCGTACATCAGCTCCAGCGAATCGTAAACGGTGGCGACGACGACATGCACCTTGCCGTCCTCTTCCGTCCGGGCGTTCATCTTGAACATCTGTCCGAAGGCGGGATTGGAATAGGCGCACGTACTATAGCCGAACTCGCCGACACGCATGGGGATATGGTGGTAGAGCGTGATGAGCTCCATGTCATCCTCGAACATATCCATGACCTCCTCCAGGTCGTAAGAGTCCCGGAGCGGGAAGGTAAGCAGCACGTAATCGCCGTAGAACTGCGGCTTTTCCATCGTCGTCACGTCGATCAACTGCGGCAGTTGCAGCGGAACGAGCGCCATGAAGTCGTTATAAAAGTGTCGTAGCATATTCATTGCGAATGAGGTTTACAGCGTGTGAATAAATGCCTCCATGAGCATTCCGGGCAATTCGTCTTGTCGGTCGCCCGTCGATTGCAGAATTGAGCCCAACGCCTCGAACGCGGCCGAGGTCTGCGCGGCGATCTCGTCGAGGCGCTCGCGCTCTTGCGGAGAGAGCAGCGCGAGGCAAAGGCCGTCCATGGAAGCATAGGGCTGGAGGAGCATCCAGATGTAGGCACACGCCTGCTGCGGCGTTTTGACCCGCCGGTTCCGGATGTCGTCGATGCAGGTATGGGCGTTCTGTATCAGCCGGCGGCCCGTGCGCATCGCCAGAAAGAGCATGGCATCCCGCCAGGCGATCTCGCCGCGCCCGGCGGCGAGGAAGACCTGCGAGCAGCAGCGTTCGGTATCGCATGCGATGTCGGCCACGTCCGAGCTTCCGAGCTCGTGCAGATGCGTGAGGAAGCCCCGAAAGACGGCATCTTCTCTTGCGATGTAGGCGGTCAGGTCATCGCGGCTGTGGATGCCGTCGCGGATGCTTTCGGCGAGCAGCGCCCGGTAGGTCGAAAGCACCTGTCGCCTGTCGTCACGACAGGCCGGATGGCCGTCCAGAGAGGCGAAAAACGGGCGAACCGTTTCGGCCGCGCGGCGCAGCTCCTCGTCCGCGGCGTAGGGCGAGAGCCGCTCCTTGAGCATGAGCAGCTCCCCGTAAGTGCGTGGCCCCGACAAGGCCAGACGGGAGAACTCGATGCGGAGCGAATCGTGTATCCCCTCGCACACCTTACAGGCATCGGAACCAGGCAGGCCGAGCGTGTCCCGTCGCAGGCGTGCAAAAACGGAATCCTTTACGGTCTGCCACCGTTTAAGGTGTCCCGCCAGTTCTTTGGCCGTCAGGTGGTCCAAGCGCCGTATTTCGGACAGGTACCCGCGGTAGGTGTCGGCAGGATCGTCCGAGCCCACGGACGACGGTTTGCCGTTTCCGCTCCCGCACGAAGAGAACAGGAACAAGACGGTCGAACAGACGGTCAATACGGCTAAAAGCGCCGGACATCTTGAATATGATTTTCTATTTTTCATATCCCAAATTCATATCATTAGCCGCAAATCTATATATTATTTTCAATAAGATAGCAAATAGGAATCATATTTTACATAAAAACAAATATCATATTCAACAATATGATTATCAATGAAAACAAGTGCAATAAAGAGTAATTTTAGAGTATGATTTCAGAGGATTTCAACTCTGAATATGATTTTATCGAATTAAAATCTTATCTTTGTGTCCGTTATCCTAAACAGTGTATAGAGATATGGCAAAGGTGGGTTACATATTCAAGGCTAATTCCTATGACGCGCTCGATGCGGACAAAGAATGGATGCGACAATACGGGTGTGTACAGGTGGTCGAGGAAGAGTGCGCCCACGAGGCGCTCCGGCCGCAGTGGAAACAACTCATGGCAAGCCTCGGCAGAGGCGACGAACTGGTAGTGGCCAAATTCAGCAACGCCGTGCGCGACTTGCGCGGGCTGGCCGCACTCGTCGAGCTGTGCCGGATCAAGGTGGTGCGCCTGGTATCCATCCACGACAAAATCGACACCCTGGGCGAACTGTTTCCCGATACAACGGCAGCCCAGGTACTGGAGATGTTCGGGGCCCTGCCCGAAGAGGTAGCCGTGTTACGCAAGTCGTCCAGCCATATCATGCAACTGCAACAAACCATCAAGCCACCGGTAACGAAGAAGGCCATGTCGAGGGCGGAACGGGAAAAAACCATCGTGGATATGTACAACAACGGCTATTCGATCGACGACATCTGGGAGGTGAGCGGCTTTAACAGCAAAAGCTCAATATGGCGCGTACTCAACAAATACGGCGTATATCTCAACCGCGGCAGAACCAGCGGCCCGCGTGTCAAAAAGCAACAGGACGAGACAAAATAACCGACCGGCGGCACACGGGGGAAAACAGAAGGGAACGCCACCCTGTATTGCTTTTTCGCCGATTTTGCATATCTTTATATGGGGTATAATCTTTAATTCGGAAGCTATGTTAGATATTATTATCGTATTGGCAGGATTCTATCTATTCTGCGGCATCGTGAGGGTTCTGCTCGGAGGATTCGGCAAAAGCGACTATCAGCGCGACCGTTAGACTGCGGAATCGCATGCCGCATCTCATGGAAAAGACAATATCGTTATCGCATAAAACTCACATAAAACAAGAACTGAAATGACAAAAGCCGAGTTAGTTGCCCTGATCACACATCAGACCGGGGTAGAAAAAACGGCAGCGGAGGCCGTTGTGGAAGCATTTATGAGAAACATAAAGGAGACGATGATCGCCGGAGAAGATGTGTTCTTGCGGGGGTTCGGCAGTTTCATCGTCAAAGAGAGGGCCGAAAAAGTGGCTCGCAACATCACGAAGAACACGACGATGGTTATTCCAGCCCATTCCATCCCCGCCTTCAAGCCATCCAAAGTATTTCTGGAGGCAGTAAAAGAGGGGAATAAAAAAGGATAAAACGCTGGTCCTGTCAGGGGTAGCATGGTATCATTCGGCCCCGTCGGACAATGAAAAACGCAACCGCCTGTCAACGGCGGTTGCGTTTTTTGGTAGACAGCCCTTACGCCGCCTCGCTCTTCGGGTTCATCGGTCCACAAGCATCCGGTTGGCATACTCCGCAATCTCCTCACGGGTCAGCCACCGGGGTTTTTCGTCTTCAGGAAAACCGTCGTAAAGTCGGGTCATCCACTCGATTTGCCGCGCTTCATCGCCGGCCCACAAGCGGCCGGTACTCCTGTTACCGAAACCGAGGTAATACTCGCAGTCCGATTGCAGCCGCGCCAGCAACATGTATCTGAATCTCTTGTCCCGGCGCATTACCTCCTCTACCGTCATTCCTTCTGTCTTGTTCATTCCGTTCATGTCTATAAAGATTTAAATTTCTCTTTTTCCCCTCCGGTAGTCCTGTACCGAAGGCCGATTGTTTTTCTGCCTGCGGGATTGACGGCCGGGCCAGGCAAGGAGGATGCGGAAAATACACTCGCCGTTTAGTCCGGGGAGGAAGATTTTCCGCCAGCCAGCCAAAAGCGGTCCTTGACAGGGCCGGCAGCCGGCAATCAATTTCGCAGAATAAACAAGCGGCTTGCGAACCGGGTACAAGGCGAAGCGGATAGAAAAGGGAAAGGCGTATGCGCAATGAATGGGTAGCCGGGCCGTCGGGACAGCGTAAGACAGACTGTTTGGTATAAGAGGATGGCCCCGATTTGAGTGCAAAATACCGCAACACATCCTTCGGACGGTTGCGGTATTTCAAGGTCACGTGTGCCACTTTCAAGCGTGCAACTTGCGGCGCCTGATCTTCCAGCCGTAAATATCGGCGACATACGGATAGAGGGAACGTGTTCTCTTGCGAAAACCAACTTCGTCGATTTCTCCGCTATAGATCTTGTCGGCGATGCGTTCCGCCTCGCTTCTATCTTTGGCGATGCGGTACAAAGCGTAATTCATGCCGTCATGATGTATCATGCGCCCCCGGATATTGTAGCTGTCTCCGTACCACTCCGCGTCGTCGCATTGGGAGTACAGGATGTCGGCAATGTTGCTGCCCAGAATTTGGTACCCTTGCCGCGGTCCTCTCCATGTGCCCACCGAGGCGAACGCGATGATAACGCCTTCGATTTTTTTATCCAGATTCAAGCGTTCATCGGTCAGGGAGCCGGACACCACGTCCGCCCACTCGGCGTCGCTGACCGTGTACGTGTCGTCTTCCTGCACCTCCCGTTGCAATTCCTGGTACTGCTCTCTTGCCTCGTCGTCCAGCATGTCCATGCTCGACCAAATCATCTGTTTTTTCATACTTCCTGAATTTTAATGTTCGTTTGGCTTGCTTTTTCATCCCTCTCTTCGGAGGTTTCCACCTCGTCCGACGGGGATTTAATTTCACGTGCAAAACTCCAAGCCGGAAAGAAGGGAACAAGGCAAGGAGGAAGCGGAAAGTCACAGACGATTGCATTTGGGTTGAACATGCCTGAGCGAGCCTGCGAGTCGATGGCCGTCAACCGCAAATGGAACGCGCCTTGCTGGTTCCCGCCCGGCTTAACTTCGCACAGGGAAATCAATGACGTCGGAGAAAGGGCAGAAATGAGTGATAGCAATACCGACACCGCAATGAGCAAAATAAAAGCGGCCCGAAGGCCGCTTTGTCGGGATAAGGCAGGATTTACTTCTTGCCCTTTTTCGTTGTCTTTGCCGGCTCCGCAGGTTCTTCCTCCTTTTCGACGGCCGGGTAGAACCTGACGGCGACCATCACGATGCGGTTGTGCAGCACGCCGTCCTTGTCGGCCCACTCTTCGGGCTTGAAGTAGCCTTCCACGGTAAGCAGCGTGCCTTTGGTCAGCACGTCGAACGAGTCGGCATTCTCGTTCTTACGCCACGCTTCCATGTTGACGAACGCCGACACGCGCTTGGTATCCTCGCCGTTCTTCTCCTGACGGGCTACCGACAGCGGGAAACGGGCTACGCTTGCGTTGGTGAACTGGCGGATTTCAGCGTCTTTTGCCACGAATCCGGTTACTGCGAAACTGTTCTCGATCTTTTTCATTGCGATTGTTTTTTAGAAGTTAATAAATCAGTTTTACGGTGCTTAAAAAGTAGGTGCAGCAGAGGGATGCACCAAGGATAGCGCATAAATACGCTTTATTTTGGGGCGCAGGCCCAAACCGCAGGCTCGATAAAGGAAGATTTGTGCCGCTACGCCATTGGTCAAGATCTGACAGGTCGTGCCCGTAGGCACCCTAACTTTGCAGCGAAAAACGATGGGGCGACTTCGACAGAAAACGGTCGCGGAAAAGGCGGGGAAAACAGGGAGCAGCGGCATTCGCGGATCTGAAAAGACCCGACCGCCCATCGGCAAGAGTGCAGCACGTTCCGGCGTGAACCCGGGAAGAACATCGAGGCGGGGTAAGCGAAGCGACCGCGGGTGGCATGGAAGCGGCAAAAGATGGTATGCCACCGGACTGACCTTGGCACTGCGTCCGCGGAAGGGCCGTCGAACGAAGGCCGGGTAAAAGGCGTGCGTGAAGCATCGGTGTCGGCCGCATCAGGTCCATCTGGGCAGAATAGCGAGGGAAAGGAGAAAAAAGGAGGCAAAGGAAAAACGGCGGGAGCCTACCCCTCCGGCAAAACGGGAAAGGCGCTCCCGAGCAAATGGACGGGTTCTAAAAAAAGGGAACGGCGCAGCCGGAAGGAATTACAAACGGCGGTTCCGACAGAAGCGGCTGCGTGTCGCAGGCGTTATGCCTGAAGCGTGTAGCGATTCGGGATAAAAAAGTGGATCGTGCCAGCGTTTGCCGCTCGGACAAAGAAAAGCGGGCTGAAACGGGACCCATTTCAGTCCGCTTTTCTGGCAATCAGAACCGGGCAATCAGAATCCGGTGTTCGAAGATTTTGCTTTTATCGCTCGCCCGCCGCTGGCAGACCCAGAGGTGGTGCGCCCCGTAACCGTAGACGAAATACTCGTCGAGCAGCGTTTGGTTCTTCAGGTGTTCCATGCCCGCCCGAAGATCGTCTTCATGCGTGGAGAAGAGAATCGTGTTCACAATCCGAAAATAAAGCTCTATCGCTTCGTCGCAATAAGGGCAAAAACTGTGTTCTATCGTTACTTCCATAATTACGGCACTTCAACAATAACTTCAATTCTTCCGTACAGCATCGAACGCAAGGCTGTCTTGTCGATGGCGTAATACTCCGTTATGTGCCCGTACTGCTTGACAAAATACCGTTTCAGCACGTCCGAAAAATCGAAAAGGTAGCCGCCCAAGGCAATCCCCCGCCTGAAACGACAACACTCCCACACGTTTCGGGTAAGCCAGTTCTTCTCTTCACGGGTCAATTTGTCGCCGTTATTGAGGCGCTCTCGCAACCTGTAGACCTTGCTGTCTTTCAGGCCATCCAATTCGGGCACGTCCCATTGGACGAATTTCATCGCTATCTGTGTCATTGCTTCAATTATAGATAATCACTTCATCACGGAACTCGACAATCTCTTTCCCGCTGGTCAGGCGGACGACTACGGTGTTACCATAATCGCCTACGATTGTACCTTCCGTATAACCTTTGTAAGGATTCATCAGCGAACAAGGCGAGCCGATAATATCGCTCTTTTCTTCGTATTCGTACATAGCCTGTGCATTGAGATTAAAACTTAATATTCCATGTGCCCTGCGAGAATGTCCGGAAACTCACGTACTCGTCTTTGAGTGCGTATGTCAGAATGCGGATGTAAATCTCGTCTTTGGCATCCAGCGATTCCACCAGCTTGTCTATTTCTTTTTCCGGGTAAACCCAAAGGGATGAGAATTGTGCATCGAGCATGTCTTCCGAACGCTCGATGAAGCAATCGGCAAAATTGTCGTCCAAAAAAGCCTCTACTTTGTCGAGGTCTCGTTCGTTCTCCGTACTTGCGAAGAAGAGATTCGTTGCGTAGTCTGCCATAATCTTAAATTTTGAGTTTCTTTTTTCCCTTATGTAGCATCAGCTACTTTCGGGCTTGATTGAAAATTATGTCGCCTCAAAAGGTGTTATGGCTGTTTTTGCAGGGTTTCACGATCAAATACTACCTCTGCGAAGCGGAGCGTGGAGATTTTATCGTGAACCGTCAGGCTCCGACCTTGCAGAAAAAAAGACATGACAGATACCTTTGCGACACAATTCTCATCAGACAGACCGAAAGTTGATGTGCAAGATGGAAATGTAGAAAGATACAACGGTAGGATCTAAAGCGGGGAGTTCGTTAAACAGGAACGACGTACAAAAGGCAGGTTGCTGGCCAAAAGAAAAAGAGATAAGCGTTCTTGTTGCCGATGTCCGTCATTTCGACGTTGTGAAAAAGGTTTAGTTTAGAACTTGAATAGATATACAACAAACCAGACTAAACTCCTATAATCGACCTTTTGCGTGGATTACATAAATTTTTCATATCTTTGGGAAACGGAACCTCCGATATGGAATAAAAAGCGATTCTATATTTGCTCTTTTTTTCTTTTGGCCAGCAAAATTCCGTCCCCAGTTCGTCCCCCAGCATATTTTTAAGCGTTGTAATAAACTAAACATCAATAATATACCACAACATAACATTTTTTGAATCGGAATATCCTTGCCTGTTCTCCGGTTCCTCCACCGGAACGGAAAGAGAAATCGGCGGCTGTCCGGCATAAGGCAGCGTGAAGTGTTCCTGCAAGGCGTTGGCGGAAAGTTCCTTGCCCATACGCGAGCCGTTCAACACGCAGCCTGTGCGGTGGTCGATGAACGTGGTTCCATAGATGCGTCCTTCCTCCGTGTAGCGCAGCACGGTGTCGATGCCCTTTCCTTTGAGGGTGGCTACAAACTTCTCCTTGTCATACGTGCCTTCAAGCACGGAAAGGACGGTGCGTTTCGTCATGTCGGCGAGTTTCCTGTCCTTAATCTCCTGCTTGGAACGGGCAAACTTCTTCAGCACGGCTTCATAGCCTACAGACTTCCCGAACTGCGAGGATTTGAAAGGATTGCCGACCTTGTTGCCCTTATCGTCCGTGGCGGAATAGACCAGCCCGTGATACTCGCGTCCGCGTACATTGCCATGCACTTCCTCCACCGTCATATTATATAAGGAAAGAAGGGCGCAGTATTCGCCCATCGTCTGGAAGCGGTACTGCCCGCTGATAGCCTTGACGATATTTCCCACCTGCTTCTTCACGTCGCCCGCAGAGGTGTCCACCTTGTGCAGCGGCGTGTCAAGACGGCGGTTCTTGCGTTCTGCGTCGTGCAGCCCGTACTTCCGTTCCAGTTCTCGTGTTATCTGCTTGCTTCGGTAAAAATTGTTCCGGGTGTCTATGCCCCTGCCGTTCTCGTCCACCCTGACCGTCACGATATGCAGGTGGTGGCGGTCGATGTCCTCATGCTTGAAAACGAGATACGGTTGGTTGCCGAAGCCCATCTTCTCCAGATACTCCCATGCGATATCCTGAAGCTCCGTGTCCGTCAAAATATCGTCGGGATGCGGATTGAGCGAGATATGCACCACCGGTTTCTCCACCTTCGACCGCACGGGCATCAGGGCAAGGAAGTCCTCCATAGCCCGGTGGATTGTCCATCGTTCCCGTACCGTCATTGTAGATGCAGTTGGTTGTCAGAAGCCGCCCTTTCGCCTCGTTGATCTTCTCCCCGTTGTAGGCAAGTGCGCCATACAACGAGTTTCCTACACTGATTTTTGCGACCATTTTTCCTGCATCTCCCTTGAAAGTTCCACAATTTTACGGCTCAGTTTCACAAGTTCTACGGTCTGTTGCTCCAGCTTGTAGAGCAACGCCATCGCCTTTTTCTCGGAAAAATGCAGCCTCAGTTCCTTCACTACTTGGTTGTAATTTGTACCTATTGCGCGGAACTGCGCGTGAAAATCGGACAGCTTGGTGTAGTAATCCACCAGCGTCTTGTCCACTTTCAGCACCTTGAACGGCTGCCCGAAGAAGTGCGCCTTCAGGAAAACCGACTTGGCGTAAACGCCCGACTTCTCGAACATGGAGAGGAAACGGTTGTGTTCCTCCTCGCTGAAACGGACGGTGTAGCGGAACACCGCCGGATCGAGTTTGGGATTTCTCCCGCCTTTGTTTCTTCTTTTTTCACTCATATTACTTTGGATTTAGCGGATTGGCGGCATAAGCCGCCGCTCTGGGTCACAGACACCGCAGGTTTGAGAGGCTTCCCGACTTCGGAGGGTAAGCCCGCCCCCTGCAAGGGCAAGGCGTTTTCGTGGCTGCTCAAAATGTTTTGAGCGGCTGAAAACATACCTTGCTATGTTCAGGTGAACATAAAAATCCGTCGGGGACGGATTGGGGGAATGCCTTTCAAACTCCGGGCTGCGCCACCTGCGGCGAACCCTGCCGTTCGGGTGCAAAGTTACGCCATTAACGCGTTATCGGACAGAGGCTTGATCCGGATAATCAGTGCCAACCAGCGCAACGTGCTGCCACTTGCCGGAGAAGTGATACAAGTTCCGGAATATACTTGTTTATTTGCAGCATGATTCAAGAAACGAACGATTTGAAGATATGGAAAAAGGAACTTTCAGATACCCGGCAAACCGCTTAGGCGGACATTTGCAAAACCGAATATCCGCACTGCCGGATACCCGGTTTTACAACAACGCGGTGATTCACGGATTCAATGACTTCATGACGCAATGCCGTCATTCACCGGTTATCCGAATCCCGGCTTCACCGTTGAAACGGATACGTGACGGACCGCCCGGATAATGATTCGCGGACGCGGATATGTATGTCACCGCTTCCGTACAGGAACAGGAAAACAATTTATCAACCATTAAAAGCAATAGAACCATGAGTAATGAAATCTTCGTTGCATTCGCAACACAAAAGGGAGGTATTGGAAAATCGACCGTCACGGCTCTTGCCGCCAGCTACCTCCACAACGTGCAAGGTCACAATGTCGCCGTCATAGATTGCGACGCCCCGCAACACAGCATCCACGGACTGCGTGAACGTGAAACGAAACTTATCGACGAGAGCCTCTATTTCAAGGCTCTCGCGTGTGACCACTTCCGCAAAATAAAAAAGAACGCCTATCCGGTCATTGCAAGCGACGCCCTCAACGCCCTTGACGATGCCGAAAGGATGCTTGCCGAAGAAGATGCGAAACCGAACATCGTGTTCTTCGATATGCCGGGAACGCTGAAAAGCAACGGTGTGGTAAAGACCCTCTCCCAGATGGACTACATCTTCACGCCCATGAGTGCCGACCGCTTCGTCGTGGAAAGTACCCTGCAATTCGCCGCGATGTTCCGTGACAACCTAATGACGACGGGACAGGCGAAAACAAAAGGGCTTCACCTGTTCTGGACGATGGTGGACGGCAGGGAGAAAAACGGGCTGTACGACCTGTATGAAGATGTGATTGCCGAAATGGGACTGTCGGTCTTGTCCACACGCCTGCCCGACAGCAAGAATTCCGGCGCGACCTCTCGGAAGAGCGCAAGAGCGTATTCCGCTCTACCATCTTCCCGATGGATGTGTCCCTTCTGAAAGGGAGCGGTATCCGTGAGTTCTCGGAAGAAATTGTCAGCATCATCAAACCGCGATGAACATGGGCAGCAGGAAAGTGAACACCGAAGGCATTGACGAGGAACTGTTGATAGCCTCTATCGGCAGGCGCAAGCAGGACGGACCCTGTACCGCGCACAGGAGCCGCCCGTGCCTGCCCCCGAAGAAGAGAGCGTCCCGGAAACGGAACCACCGCCCACGGCATCCCCGTCAAGGGAGAAGGTGCAGAAAGACATCGCCCGCCGCAAACGGCAAGAGGACGACTACACCGGACTGTTCCTCCGCCGCAACGAGATAAAGACACGCCAGTGCGTCTATATCAGCCGCGACGTACACAGCAAGATTCTTAAAATCGTTAACGACATCGCCGGGCGGGAAATCTCGGTAGGCGGCTACGTGGACACCGTGCTGCGCCAGCATCTGGAACAGCACAAGGAGAAAATAAACGAACTGTACAGGAAACAACGTGAAGACTTAATATGAATATGGATATGAATCAGGAAAAGAACCAGAAAAACGAAATCCGCATCATGACGGCGGAAGTATGCTTGCCCAAGTGCAGGCGAGTGTGGAAATCCTGTCGCCCGTGCCGGTAAGCTGCAAATGCGGCGAAAAGGACTATGAACGGCTTTTCATCCGTGAACCCGAAGTGAAGGCGCGGGAGGGGAAGATGGCGTATGTGCGCCCGGAGTACCACGACCGCATCATGCGCATCACCCGTGTGATCGGGCATGACAGGCTATCGCTGTCCGCCTACATCGATCATGTGCTTACACACCACTTCAACCAGTGCGAGGAGGCGATAAAGAGCCTTTACGCCCGGAATTATGACGCAGTATTTTAATCATCAAAGAAAAAGAAATGAGAAGAAAAAAGAATGACTATCGCGCCTTCCTGAAAAAATCAGGCTTCAAGGCAAGGGAAAGGAAACAAGTGTCTGTCAGTAAGGAGACCCATGACAAGGTTGCCATGATTGTCCGCTGGCTGGGTGACGGTGAAGTCACAATCGCCGACTTCACCGAGAACGTGTTAAGCGAGTTCTTCCGTACCCACCGCGACGAACTGAACCGTATGTTGAACGCACTCCCCAGAGTAGAACTATGAACATGACTGACATTCTGCTGGCCGTATCGGTCGGCTGTAACCTGTGGTTCCTGTTCCTGCTGCTTTACGACCGCATCATGGAAACAAGATTCGTCCGCTTCCTTAAAGGCATTGCCGGATTGTGGCGGTCATTGGGCGGCACGGAGTTAAAGCAGGAAACGTCACGGGAAACACCTCCCGCAGAAACATCGGACATCATCGGCAAAAGTCGTTTCAGGATGGCATCAACCCGGACAACCGCTGCCATACCGACGCAAGAAGCCGCCACTTCGGAAAAAGGCATTGAGCTGGCGGAAGAAGACGCTACTTTTGACGACGGAAACGCGGAAGCCGTGTACCGTCCGGCACAAGTCCCGGAAGAGAAGCTCGACGAAACCTTCACGAGCATCCCGCCTTCGGAACTGAGTTCGGGGAGGATGAACCGGAGGACGGAACGCCCGACACACCAAGAGCTACGGGAAGCAGTTTTGACGAGATAGACGATGCGGTCAGAGCTGCCAAGAACCCGGAAGCGACAACGGCAGAACGGGAACGTGCGGCAAAGGTCTTCTCCGATATGGAAGGAACGGAACTGTACGAGAAACTGATGTCCGGCTCGACGGAACTGAGCATCCGTATCAAGGGGCTTATCGAAGTCCGGCTGAAGAAACCGAAAAAGGAATTCACCGTACCCGACAACATTGACGAGTTCAATATCCGGGACTATGTATAACGGCTAAAAAAGAATGGAAATGAAAACGTAAGACGGCATCACACCATGCGCACGGCGGTACAAGGTACAGCCAATCCGCAACGGACACACCCAAGTCCGTAGAAACAAACGGGCAACCACTAAAAACAAAGTAAAGTAATCAAGTATCAACCGCCCGAAAAAGGACTATCCACCCTTTGGACGGCACAAAAAAAGAACAGTTTATGAATAAGAACATCAGACAAAAGTTCATCATCTCTGCGGCACTTATGATTGCCGCAACCGCCTCCGCATTTGCGCAGGGAAACGGTCTGGCAGGCATCAACGAAGCCACCTCTATGGTGAGTTCGTATTTCGACCCCGGTACGAAACTTATCTATGCCATTGGTGCGGTGGTCGGTCTTATCGGAGGCGTAAAAGTCTATGGCAAGTTTTCCTCCGGCGACCCGGACACCTCGAAGACCGCTGCTTCGTGGTTCGGGGCTTGTATCTTCTTGATTGTCGCTGCCACTATCCTGCGCTCATTCTTCCTTTAATATACAATGTATGGCTGAATACCCGATAAACAAGGGTATCGGCCGTCCGGTCGAGTTCAAGGGTCTAAAGGCTCAGTACCTCTTCATCTTCTGCGGAGGTCTGCTGGCTCTCTTCGTCCTGTTCGTCATCCTCTACATGGTCGGCATCGACCAGTGGATATGTATCGGCTTCGGCGCGGCATCGTCTTCCGTCCTCGTATGGCAGACCTTCGCGCTGAACGCCCGGTACGGCGAACATGGGCTGATGAAGTTGGGAGCGGCAAGGAGCCATCCCCGATACCTTATCAACCGGCGGCGGATCACCCGATTATTCAAACGGCAACGAAAGGAAGAAACGACATGAGAAATACATCCAAAATGACAACACTGGAAAACAGGTTCCCCCTGCTGGCGGTGGAGCAAGGCTGCATCATTTCCAAAGACGCCGACATCACGGTGGCTTTCGAGGTGGAACTGCCGGAGCTTTATACCGTGACAGGCGCGGAGTACGAGGCAATACACGGCTGCTGGTGCAAGGCTATCAAGGTGCTGCCGGACTTCTGCGTCGTGCATAAGCAGGACTGGTTCATCAAGGAACGCTACAAGCCGGAACTGCAAAAGGAGGACATGAGCTTTTTGAGCCGCTCCTTTGAACGACACTTCAACGAGCGTCCGTACCTGAAACACTCCTGCTATCTCTACCTGACCAAGACGACGAAGGAACGTAACCGGATGCAGAGCAACTTCAGCACGCTGTGCCGGGGGCATATCATCCCGAAGGAGCTGGACAAGGAAACCGTCGGGAAGTTCATGGAAGCCGCCGAACAGTTCGAGCGCATCATGAACGACAGCGGCTTTGTCAGGCTGCGCCGCCTCTCCACCGATGAGATTGTCGGGACGGAGAAGTCCGCCGGGCTGATAGAGCGTTACTTCTCGCTCATGCCCGAAGGGAATGCGACCTTGCAGGACATCGACCTCTCGGCAAGGGAAATGCGCATCGGCGACAACCGCCTGTGCCTGCATACACTCTCCGATGCGGAGGATATGCCCGGAAAGGTGGTTACCGACATCCGCTATGAGAAACTCTCCACCGACCGCTCGGACTGCCGCCTCTCCTTCGCCTCTCCCGTGGGACTGCTGCTTTCCTGCAACCACATCTACAATCAGTATGTGATTATCGACAACAGCGAGGAAAATTTGCAGAAGTTCGAGAAGTCCGCGAGGAATATGCAGTCGCTCTCCCGATACGAGGAGCAACAGCATCAACCGCGAGTGGATAGACCAGTACCTGAACGAAGCCCATTCCTACGGGCTGACCTCGGTACGGGCGCACTTCAACGTCATGGCGTGGAGCGATGACGCGGAGGAACTGAAGCATATCAAGAACGACGTGGGCAGCCAGCTGGCAAGCATGGAGTGCGTACCCCGCCACAACACCATCGACTGCCCGACACTCTACTGGGCGGCGATGCCCGGCAATGCGGCGGACTTCCCGGCGGAAGAGAGTTTCCACACCTTCATCGAGCAGGCGGTATGCCTCTTTACGGAGGAAACCAACTACCGCAGCTCGCTCTCGCCCTTCGGCATCAAGATGGTGGACAGGCTCACTGGAAAACCGTTGCACCTTGACATCTCCGACCTGCCGATGAAGCGGGGCATCACGACCAACCGCAACAAGTTCGTGTTGGGTCCTTCGGGCAGCGGCAAGTCGTTTTTCATGAACCACCTCGTAAGGCAATACTACGAGCAGGGTACGCACGTGGTGCTGGTGGACACGGGAAATTCCTATCAGGGCTTGTGCGAGATGATCCGGCGCAAGACAAATGGGGCGGACGGCGTGTACTTCACCTACACGGAGGAGAAACCGATTTCATTCAACCCGTTCTATACCGATGACTACGTGTACGACGTGGAGAAGAAGGACAGCATCAAGACGCTGCTGCTGACGCTCTGGAAGTCGGAGGACGACAAGGTGACGAAGACCGAGAGCGGCGAGCTGGGCAGCGCGGTGAACGCCTACATCGAGCATCAGGGCTGACCGGAGTATCGTCCCCTCGTTCAACACCTTCTATGAGTATATGCGCGACGACTACCGCCGCGAACTGGCGGAGCGTGAGATCAAGGTGGAGAAGTCCGACTTCAACATTGATAATATGCTTACCACCATGCGGCAGTATTACCGGGGAGGACGCTATGACTTCCTGCTCAACTCCACGGAGAACATCGACCTGCTCGGCAAGCGGTTCATCGTCTTCGAGATTGACAGTATTAAGGAAAATCGCGAGCTTTTCCCTATGGTGACCATCATCATCATGGAAGCCTTCATTAACAAGATGCGCCGTCTGAAAGGCGTGCGTAAAGCTGATAGTGGAAGAGGCTTGGAAGGCTCTCTCTTCAGCGAACATGGCTGAGTACCTGCGCTATATGTACAAGACCGTGCGCAAGTATTTCGGTGAGGCGATCGTGGTGACGCAGGAGGTGGACGACATCATTTCCTCGCCCGTCGTCAAGGAGAGTATCATCAACAACTCCGACTGCAAGATACTCCTTGACCAAAGGAAGTACATGAACAAGTTTGATGCCATACAGTCCTTTAGGTCTGACGGAAAAGGAGAAGTCGCAGATACTCTCCATCAACATGGCGAACAACCCTTCACGGCTCTACAAGGAGGAGGTCTGGATCGGATTGGGCGGCACGCAGTCGGCGGTCTATGCCACGGAGGTCAGCGCGGAAGAGTATCTGGCGTACACCACCGAGGAAACGGAAAAAGTGGAGGTTTACCGTCTGGCGGAGAAGCTGGGCGACGACATCGAAGCCGCCATCCGGCAGCTTGCCGAAAGGCGGAGAAACAAGGAATAACTAAAAAACAGAATGTATCAACCAAAAAAGAAAAACGCGTATGAATTTACCAAAAGTGAAAATGCTGCAAGTCAGCAAGTGCCTTATCGGATTGGCGGTCATGATGCTGCAATCCTGCGACGTGGCCGACAACCGCCGCGACATGCTGTGCGGGAACTGGGAGAGCGTGGAGGGAAAACCTGACGTGCTTATCTACAAGGAGGGCGAAGCCTACAAAGTGACGGTGTTCCGTCGTAGCGGTCTGCGCCGCAAGCTCAAGCCGGAAACCTATCTCTTGCAGGAGGAGAACGGCAACCTGTTCATGAACACCGGCTTCCGCATCGACGTGTCCTACAACGAGGCCACGGATGTGCTGACTTTCTCGCCAAACGGGGACTATGTGCGGGTGAAGCCGCAGCCGGGACATCCGACCGAAGAATAACAACCACTAAAATCCAAAGTAACATGAGAACAAGAATAACAATGATTATCTGCCTGTGCCTGCTTTTCGCGGGCAGGGCAAGCGCACAGTGGGTCGTAAGCGATCCGGGCAATCTAGCGCAGGGCATCATCAATGCCTCCAAAAACATCATCCATACCTCCAAGACCGCCACGAACATGGTGAGCAACTTTCAGGAGACGGTGAAAATCTATCAGCAGGGCAAGAAGTATTACGATGCCCTCAAATCGGTGAACAATCTGGTCAAGGACGCCCGCAAGGTGCAGCAGACCATCCTGATGGTGGGCGACATCACAGACATCTATGTGAACAGTTTCCAACGGATGCTCCGTGACGGGAATTTCAGACCCGAAGAGCTTTCCGCAATCGCTTTCGGCTACACGAAACTGCTGGAGGAAAGCAACGAAGTGTTGACGGAACTCAGGAACGTGGTGAACATCACCACGCTCTCCATGACCGACAAGGAGCGCATGGACGTGGTGGAACGCTGCCACTCGAAGATGAAGCGTTACCGCAACCTCGTGAGCTACTACACGAACAAGAACATCTCCGTGAGTTACCTGCGTGCGAAAAAGAAGAACGACCTCGACCGCATCATGGGGCTGTACGGGAACATGAACGAAAGATACTGGTAGCCTATGAAGTTCGACAACCTTCATCAGATTTTACGTTCACTTTATGAGCAGATGATGCCGCTGTGTGGGGACATGGCTGGTGTGGCGAAAGGCATCGCCGGGCTGGGTGCGCTGTTCTACGTCGCCTACCGGGTATGGCAGTCGCTGGCGAGAGCTGAACCGATAGACGTATTCCCGATGCTCCGTCCTTTTGCCATCGGTCTGTGCATCATGTTCTTCCCGACTGTGGTGCTGGGCACGATAAACAGCATCCTCTCACCCGTCGTACAGGGCACGGCAAAGATGCTGGAGGCGGAAACGCTGGACATGAACCGATACCGGGAGCAGAAGGACAAACTGGAATACGAGGCGATGGTACGCAACCCCGAAACCGCCTACCTCGTGTCCAACGAGGAATTTGACAAGCAACTGGAGGAACTCGGCTGGTCGCCCTCCGACATGGTGACGATGGCGGGAATGTATATCGACCGGGGAATGTACAACATGAAGAAGAGCATCCGCGACTTCTTCCGCGAGATACTCGAACTGCTGTTCCAAGCCGCCGCCCTCGTGATAGACACCGTCCGCACCTTCTTTCTCGTGGTGCTGGCGATTCTCGGTCCGATAGCCTTCGCCCTGTCGGTATGGGACGGTTTCCCAAAACACGCTCACGCAGTGGATATGCCGCTATATACAGGTCTATCTGTGGCTACCGGTATCGGACATGTTCAGCACCATACTGGCGAAGATACAGGTTCTGATGCTGCAAAACGACATCGAGCGGATGCAGGCAGACCCGAACTTCTCGCTGGATTCGAGCGACGGGGTGTATATCGTATTCCTCTGCATCGGCATCATCGGCTACTTTACCATTCCCACCGTTGCGGGCTGGATTATCCAAGCCGGAGGCATGGGCGGTTACGGTCGCAACGTGAACCAGATGGCGGGACGAGCCGGAAGCATGGCGGGCAGCGTGGCGGGTGCAGCCGCAGGAAACGCAGTCGGACGTGTCGGCAAATTGCTGAAATAATCAATGTGCAATCATAAATTGGAAAATATAAATGGAATTCAAATCACTTAGAAACATCGAATCGTCGTTCAGGCAGATACGCCTGTTCGGTATCGTCTTCCTCTCGCTGTGCGCCGTGGTGACGGTGTGGAGCGTGTGGAACTCCTACCGTTTCGCAGAGAAGCAACGGGAGAAAATCTATGTGCTGGACAACGGCAAGAGCCTGATGCTCGCCTTGTCTCAGGATTTGTCGCAGAACCGCCCGGCGGAGGCACGGGAACATGTGCGCCGTTTCCACGAGATGTTCTTCACGCTATCACCTGAAAAAAGCGCGATTGAACACAACGTGAAACGTGCCTTGCTGCTGGCGGACAAGAGCGTGTACCACTATTATTCGGACTTCGCGGAGAAGGGGTACTACAACCGCATCATCGCCGGGAACATCAACCAAGTGCTGAAGGTGGACAGCGTGGTGTGCGACTTCAACGCCTATCCCTACCGTGCCGTGACCTACGCCACACAGAAAATCATCCGGCAGAGCAACGTCACCGAGCGCAGCCTCGTGACCACCTGCCGCCTGCTGAACGCATCGCGGTCGGATGACAACCCGAACGGTTTTACCATCGAGGGTTTCACCATCATTGAGAACAAGGATTTACAGACTATCAAACGGTAACAGGACATGAAAAGTATCAGAAAATCAATGTGGGGCATGTATTGGAAACTCCACGACAAACGGAAACGCTTGGCGGCAAGTCTCAAAGGGTATCTGGACGGCTTGCCGCCGGAAACACGCCGCCGCATCGTGCTGGGGATGTTCGCCGCCTTCGCGGTGCTTGCCCTTTACACCTTCGGCAGAGCCGTCTATGACATCGGCAGGAACGACGGCTCACATATGGAAACGGGACACGCCGGACGGGTGGAACTGCCGACCCCGGCGGAAACAGGCAATCACTTAACACCTTATTTATATGGAACAGACAAAGAATGAACCGACGAAAGAGAACAAAGCTGCTCCCGAAACGGGGAAACCGAAAAAGGAGCGCGAACCGCTGACAGAGGCGCAACGGCTGAAACGGCAGAAGATGATCGTGCTGCCCGCTATGGTGTTGGTGTTCATCGGGGCGATGTGGCTGATATTCGCCCCGTCCTCCGGCAAGGAGCAACCGCCGGGAACGGACGGATACAACACCGAGATGCCCGACGCTGACAAGGCGAACCGGCAGATTCGGCGACAAGCTGAAAGCCTACGAGCATGGGGAGATGGAAGAGCGTCAGGAGAGCCGCAACCGTGCCATCGGGCAGCTGGGCGACATGTTCGACCGCGAGATAGCGGGAACGGAGAACGGAGTGGACTTCGACCTCGCCAATCCGGGCGGCAAGGAAGAAAGGGCAAAGCCAGCCACGCCGCAGACCATCCAGTCCTCCGCAGCCGCCTACCGTGACCTGAACGCCACGCTCGGAAACTTCTACGACCAGCCGAAAAACGACAATGCGGAGATGGACGAATTGTTGGAGCGCATCGCATCGCTGGAGTCGGAACTGGAAAGCGAGAGGGGCAAGGCTTCCTCTATGGACGAGCAGGTGGCTCTTATGGAGAAGTCCTACGAGCTGGCGGCAAAGTACATGGGCGGTCAGAACGGAGGACAGCCATCGGCGGAACAGAGGGCAGAGCCAACTACCGTGCAGAAAGGGAAGAAGAACAAGGCAATGCCTATCAGACAGGTGGAGCATCAAGTAGTTTCTTCACTCTCACAGCCTATGAGTAACGCGGAGTTTGTCGCCGCCTTATCGCAGGAACGCAACCGGGGTTTCAACACGGCTGTCGGCACGGCGGAGGTATTGGACAGGAACACCATACCGGCGTGCGTGCATGGGGCGCAGAGCGTGACGGACGGGCAGACGGTAAGGCTGCGCCTGCTGGAGCCTATGGCGGTGGCAGGCAGGACAATACCCCGGGGTGCGGTGGTGGTCGGCGCAGCCAAGATTCAGGGTGAACGGCTCGCCATCGAAATCACCTCTCTGGAACACGACGGTACGGTTATCCCGGTGGAGTTGGAGGTCTATGACACGGACGGACAGCCCGGTATCTTCATCCCAAACTCGATGGAGATGAACGCCGTCAGGGAGGTTGCCGCCAACATGGGCGGCTCATTGGGGAGCAGCATCAACATCTCCACCAATGCCGGGGCGCAGCTCGCCTCCGACTTGGGCAAGGGGCTGGATACAAGGCACGAGCCAGTACATCGCCAAAGAAGATGCGCACGGTCAAGGTGCATCTGAAAGCCGGGTACAGGGTCATGCTTTACCAAGAAAAAAATATTGAAAACAATAAAAATTACCACTAAAATCCAAAAAGTAATGAGAAAAGTAATCATCATGTTTGCCCTCGCTATGGGCATCATAACTGCCAACGCGCAGGAGAATGTAACCGTTGAAACGACCAACGGAAGTGAACAACCGACCTTGACGAAGGAGGTCTATCCGCAGAAGGAGGCGGACGGCGACCTATATCACGGGCTGTCACGCAAGCTGACCTTCGACCGCATGATACCGCCGCACGGTCTGGAAGTGACCTACGACAAGACCGTCCACGTCATTTTTCCGGCGGAGGTGCGCTATGTCGATTTAGGCTCGCCCGACCTGATTGCCGGGAAAGCCGACGGAGCGGAGAACATCATCCGTGTGAAGGCTACCGTAAGGAATTTTCCCAACGAAACGAATATGTCCGTCATCACGGAGGACGGCAGTTTCTACACCTTCAACGTGAAGTACGCCGCCGAACCGCTGTTGCTCAACGTGGAGATGTGCGACTTCATCCATGACGGCAGCACGGTGAACCGCCCGAACAACGCGCAGGAAATCTATCTGAAAGAGCTGGGCAGCGAAAGCCCGATGCTGGTGCGCCTTATCATGAAGTCCATCCACAAACAGAACAAGCGCGAGGTGAAGCATATCGGCTGCAAGCGTTTCGGCATCCAATACCTGTTGAAAGGCATCTACACGCACAACGGCTTGCTTTATTTCCACACGGAGATAAAGAACCAGAGCAACGTGCCTTTCGATGTGGACTACATCACTTGGAAAATCGTGGACAAGAAGGTTGCGAAGCGTACTGCCGTGCAGGAGCAGATTATTCTGCCGCTCCGCGCGCAGAACTACGCCACCCTCGTGCCGGGCAAAAAGAGCGAGCGCACGGTCTTCACGATGGCGAAGTTCACCATCCCCGATGACAAGTGCCTCGTGGTGGAATTGAACGAGAAGAACGGCGGCCGTCACCAGTCCTTCGTGATTGAGAACGAGGATTTGGTACGCGCGGGTACCATCAACGAACTTCAAGTACGCTGACCATGAGAAAGTACATCGCAATAATCATCGCGTCGCTTGCCCTTTTTACAGGGCAGGCGCACGCCCAGCGGTGTCTGCCGAAGATGCAGGGCATCGAGGTGAGGGCGGACATGGCGGACGGCTTCAATCTCGGCGGCAAGGACGGCGGGTACAGCTTCGGGGCGGCTCTCTCCACCTACACGAAGAAGGGGAACAAGTGGGTGTTCGGCGGCGAGTACCTGTTGAAGAACAATCCCTACAAGGACACCAAGATACCCGTGGCGCAGTTCACGGCGGAGGGCGGCTATTACTTCAAGATACTGTCGGACGCCCGAAAGATTGTTTTCGTCTATGCCGGGGCTTCGGCTCTCGCCGGATATGAGGCGGTAAATTGGGGAAGAAGGTGCTGCATGACGGCTCCACGCTGCACGACCGGGACGCCTTCATCTACGGCGGTGCGCTGACGCTCGATGTGGAGTGTTACGTGGCAGACCGTATCGCCCTGCTTGCCAACCTGCGGGAGCGTTGCCTTTGGGGTGGCGACACACGGAAGTTCCACACGCAGTTCGGGGTCGGTATCAAGTTCATCATCAACTGACACGGGCATGGAAAGGACGGAAATAGATGCTGTCAGAAGGATGCCGCTTGCGGATTTTTCGCACGGCTGGGGCATGAGCCTGTCAGAAGGAGCGGTAACGAGCTGTGGTATCTTGCCCCGTACAGGGGCGAGCGCACATCCTCTTTCCGTGTGAACGTGGCGAAACAGCTCTGGTACGACTTCGGTTTGGGCAAGGGCGGCGACATCTTCACGCTTGCCGGGGAGTTTCTGCAAAGCGATGACTTCATGAAGCAAGCGAAGTTCATAGCGGAAGCCGCCAATATGACGGTTAGCCGGATGGGGAAAAGCCCGTCTATCTCTCGAAGCCGACCGAATCCGTTTTTGAGGATGTGGAGGTCGCTCCGCTGCTCCGCTCACTGCTGACGGAGTATTTAGAGGAACGGGGCATCCCTTACGCCATCGCATCCCGTCACTGCTGCCGCTTGAACTACGGTGTGCGTGGGGAAACGGTATTTTGCCGTTGGCTTTCCGAACATGGCAGGTGGCTATGAAGTCAGAAGCCGATATTTCAAGGGGTTGCATACCTCCGAAGTCTGTATCACTGGTAAAGGCGAATGACATCCCGGCTGACGAGTGCCTCGTGTTCGAGGGCTTCATGGACTTTCTCTGCCGTGACGCTTGGTGTAACCGGTAACGCTGACTGTCTTGTGCTGAACTCAGTCGCCAACGTGGAGAAGGCGGCGGGATTGCTGGACGGATACGGGCGCATCGGCTGCTTCCTCGACCGTGACGAAGCCGGACGGCGGACGCTTGCCGCACTTACCATGCGATAACGGGGAACGTGTCACCGACCGTTCCTCCCTCTATGACGGTTGCAAGGACTTGAACGAGTACCTGCAACTGACAACGAAAAAAAACAGAAAAACAACCATCTAAAAATCGAAGAACAATGAACATACTGAACAACAGAAACAAGAGAACATCAATATTCAAGGCAGTGGCGTTATGCCTGATAGCCGCCATGTCATTCGCCCTCGTGTCATGTGACGATGACATGGACATCCAGCAGTCCTATCCCTTCACGGTGGAGGTCATGCCCGTGCCGAACAAGGTAGTAAAAGGGGCAGACAGTGGAAATCCGCTGTGAACTGAAAAAGGAGGGCGACTTTTCGGGTACGCTCTATACCATCCGCTATTTCCAGTTCGAGGGGAAGGCTCGCTCAAAATGGATAACGGCATCACCTTCCTGCCTAACGACCGCTACCTGCTGGAGAACGAAAAAATTCCGCCTGTACTACACGGCGGCGGGTGATGAGGCGCATAATTTCATCGTGGTGGTGGAGGATAACTTTAGCAACTCCTACGAACTGGAATTTGACTTCAACAACAGGAATGTAAAGGACGACGATCTTACCATCGTTCCCATCGGCAACTTCAGCCCCTTGTTGAAATGATGCGTGTATTCATGACAATGCTCTGTTCACTTCTGACGGTCTGTTCTGTGTCCGCGCAGATCAGCCGCCAAGAGGGAACGGACGGGCAGGCGGCAATCTACCGACTGCCGCTTATGGAACGTGCTTTTTATGCTGCCGCTACTTTGAAGGCTGGCACTCAGAAAAACACTACCCATACGTCGGTTGGGGTCACAAACTTTTGCCAAACGAGAAGTATTCGGCACGAACCATGACAAAACGGGATGCGGATGAACTTTTGCGGAAAGACCTGCGCAAATTTGTCGCCATGTTCCGTAAATTCGGGGTTGATTCGATTTTGCTTGGCACGTTAGCTTACAATGTGGGACCGGCGAAGCTGTTAGGCAGCAAAAACAATCTACCGGGAGTATCCCCCAAAAGCACCTTAATCAAGAAGCTGGAAGCTGGTGACAGGAACATCTACCGTGAGTATATAGCCTTCTGCAACTACAAAGGAAAACGCCACGCCATGCTGCTCAAACGGAGAAAGGCGGAGTTTGCGCTGTTGTATATCCCATAAAAGGACTGACAAAACTGGCAAAAAAGACGTGCCATCTTCAACTTGGCACGTCTTTTGCTCTATCACTTGATAGATTATCGTAGGATTTTCTCGTTAATTGACATCGTTGAGCCATTTTTGCCTATCGGTTTCCAAATAACACTTCAAGTTGTAAGTGTTGTGAGAGCAATACAAAACATAGTTATTAACCATAAAAAGTATAGCGAAATTATGAAGAAAGTATTTAGGAAAATTCAGAAAGGAACAACAAAAATGATTGAACGTATCAAATCGTTGGGGGAAATGGAGACGAAGCAGAAATGTGTAGTTCAACGGTTCGAGATTATCATTCCCCTCCACCAAAAAATAACGACCCAATATATAGCCTCCGCAAGTTTTACTTGCGGATTTTTTAGTTATCGCAGATTGGACAAAGGTTTCTTTGCTACTTTCTTTGTCCGCCATCATGCTCACTGAAAAAAGTAGGGCGGCTCTCGCCGCCCGCCACTCAAAAAGCGTGTGTAAAGTCCCGTCACCATCGTGAACATTTCCTCCAGCATATCAAAATAGATACCCTCGTGTACGGCAATGTCCTTTGTCTTGCACTCAAAGGTCTTTTTGCTGAACGTCCTGCGGTAGAAAGCGCATATTGTAGAGGTCTGCCCCCTTCGTCATAGATGATGTCAAGGCGGTTGGCACTTGTTTTGTTCCTTGCAAGGCTCATCCGTAAGCCGTTGCCCATATCTATGAAATCACGGCTACCTGTCATGGCGGTGAAAGCGTTTTCCGCCTATCTGCTGTAATATCGTCTTGGCTATCATATCTTTTGTTTTTAGGGTTTTTTATTGGCGGTGCGGGACACCGCCATCCCGTTCAACAAAAATTCTCGCATTTCGGAAATGGGGGGTCTGCCGTTGTAGCCACTCTTTCACACATTCCATATTGTACTCGCTCGTGATGACTGCCGTATGGCTGTCGGTGGCGGTGAAACGTGTGCTTTCGTAATCATCTATCCACCCCTTGAGGGTGTCCGTTCCCCACGCCCGGTATCGTCAAAGATACCGTCCAATGCCGTGATAGGTTCGCTGAACTTGACTATCAGCGTTTGATAGGTCGTGTTCATAGTCTGTCCTCCTTTCCCTTCTTTGCGTTCAGCCACTTGTCCCGTGCGGCTCGGCACTCGTCCAACGTGGGTTTGACACAAGAGAACAATTCTCTGTCTATGGGGTGGCGGTAGTCGTACTGCACAAGTGTCCGCCTGCGTCTTCCGATACCCGATTGGAAACGCTCGTATTTCTCCGTACCTGCTTCCGCGCAGGTGCTTACTCCGTTGATGGTCATTCGTGTTGTCATAATGTTGCTTTTTAGATGGTTAAAAAATGTACTGACAGAACTCTGTTCTTCATCACCATTTCGGGGTTGCTTGTGTAGCGTTGGTGCAGGTAGAAATGGTGTGAGCCGAAGCCGTAAAGGAAAAACTTGTCAAGTTCGTGCTTCTCGGCAAACTCCTTTACGCTCTTTCTCAATTCCCCCTCACTCGTTGTGAGAGTGAGGAGGTTCTAAATTCAAATTCAAGGAAATCATCGTGGGAATTGCATCATCCCACACACAAATCATGCTTTCGATTCTTACTTCCATATCAATGTTGTTTTAGGGTTTATGCTATGCCACTTTCATCCGCTCACGGATAAGGTTGGCGTTCTTGTTCACAAGGTCTATGATGCGCTCGTGATATTCGGTGTCCTGGTTGTGCTTGCCGTGGCACTGCACCACTTCGAGGGTTCGCAAGTCCACCTCTACGGTTTCAATAATCTCATCGCCAATCCTTGCCGATAGTATGAGGGTGTCGGCTTTCTTGTAGTATCCACTGCCAAACACGCAGATGTGCCCTGCGTCTTGCCCTCGTTGTAATACTCGTCTATGCTTTCAAGCACCTTGACGATTATTTCCTCGTCCGTGATTACCAAGCCGAAGAATTTGGATTTGTTGGCGATGAAATCTTCCGCATCTTTCTTTCTTTGGAGTTGTCGCTGTTGCTCACGCTCACGCCTTTCAATCTCCCAACGGCGTTGCCCTGCGGCTCTTTTTCCTTCTCGTGTATGGCTTCAATTTTTCGGGTTGCGTTGTCGTGTGCCGCCATGAAATCTTCGGGACAGATGTTCTTCGGGTTACGGAGGTCTTGACCGAGATTTTTTTTGAGCATACGCAGATAGTCGCACCACATTGAGAGGTTGTCTATCTGATACTTGTGACGCTTGGCAATCAGATATGATGCCCAACATTCATCGGCAGTACGGGTATTGAAAAAAAGTGTTTCATGACCTCAATCTCACCGCCTTTCATAAGGGTTTCAATTCTTGGGTCTGAAAGCAAGGCTTTGAAAAGACGCACGGGGGAGATGCCGTGGAAATCGCCCTTGAAGCCGTTACGTCTGAGTTGGGGCAATATCCTCATCTTTGGATATGCACAGCTTCTTGCCACCACATCATCGTATAGGCTGTTGTGCGGTCTTACCTCCATATCGCTGCCTAATGCCCACACATCGCAATAGCAGAAAAGGAAGCCACGGAGCAACGCCATGTCCGTAACCTTGCCGTCGGGTGAAATCCAACGCTGCACGACCTCGTGGCAGTAGAAACGCATCGGTTCGCCTTTCCTGCTCTCGCATCTGACCTGCGCCACGCGGATTACCTGATACCCTTTGCAGGTGGTTATCACGCTGAAATTCTGCGTTTCCTTGTAGATGCGTCTGCGTGTGTCCTGCACTTTGAGTTCGGCATGGCATTTGGGGCAGGTGCAGCCTTCAAAGGGTGTCGCATAGTCCGCTGTCGCTGTGCCACTCGTGACCGCAGTCGGAACAGGTGATGTTCCCTTTCTTGGTGCGGTAGCCGATATGCTCAACGCAGTGGCGGTATGCCAATCTATTTTGTGTCGCTGATATGGGGCGAAGGTTGGCGGAAAGTCTTGCCACCTCTTTCTGTATCTTGGTCTTCGGTTTCATAAGCCTAAATCAAATAATGAGGGTTGGGGGGTTGGTTTTCTTTTTCTCGCTGACGGTCTGTGGCGGTTCTGCAACTTGCGGAGTTCCTCCTCTTGGTATTTGCGGACAGCGTTCTGACGTGCCTCCGCCTTTTCCTCTGCCGTGAGTTTCACAACGTGGTTCACAACCACTTGGCAGTCCATCGGTTTGCCCACCTCTATCTCGTTTTCCTCATAGTAGTGGATGGCTTGCCCGAATATCTCTCCGTCCGTGAAACCGTTGCAACCGCTTTTCTGCACATAGTTCAGAATGTGGGTCACGCACTCGTCCATGTTCTTGGCAGGGTTGCGGTACTTCTTTGCAAATAGCGCATCTTCCTCCGCACGCTGTTCCAAGTACATATATATCGTCTTCTCTTGAAATGGTCTGTTCCTTTCATATCGCTGTCATTTTTAGATTATCTGTTTCAGTATCTCTCTCCAATAGGTCGGCTCTACCTCGCTGAGAAGGAAGTCCATGAAATCCCTCCGTGCGTCCTTGTTCAGTTCGTGGTACAATCTTCGGAAAGTTTCAAAATTGCCGTTGATGTACGTTTCCACCATATACACGAAGATGTTGTCCACCTCGTAATATCTGCACTGCTGCGCTGCCGTCTTGCTGTTTCTTTTTGCCATGTCGGTAAGGGTTAAAGGGTTAATAAACCAAAGGATGAAGCCGAAGTAGGCAATGGTGGAAAGGATAGCCACGATTACACCTATCGCCACTCGAAACACTCCGTTTACAATCTCTCTGATGATGCCCCAAAGGATGCCGAACACCCCGAAGGCGGTGCGCATCATCAAGCCGCATATCGCCAACCCGATGTATTGCGCCATTTGTCTGATTTTTCCGTTGTTTGCCGTTGCCGTCATATCTTTCGCTGTTTTTGATTTTTTGTTTTTTATGCGGATTCAAGAGCTGAGGGAGTTGAGTTTCAAACTATCTTATCTGCCTCCTCGTTTATCCGACATTTTTTTTATGCGTCTTTCTGTCGCATCGGTCGTTTTCGTTTCGGGTGCTTGAAAGGTAGGGATTAGGGAAAAGGTTTTTCGGTCAAAATACTACCCGCAGGGCTGGAGATTTTACCGAAAACAGGAGGCTTGACCTTGCTTTCCCGTCCAATCCCGGAATTACCTTTGCGCCCAGAACGAAAATGACTGACTGATGCGGCTCACTGAAAGGCGCAAAATGGAGGTAAACGAAAACAGAGGCAGATTGGGTAGAAAAAACTTCAGGGAAAAATCCGTAAAAAAGGAATAACCAAAAGGGAAAAGACATCACCGGAGCGTGAAAAGGGCAAACCACAACAAAGGAAGTATGAATGTTTCCGATCCGACAGGACTTGTCCAGCCGGGCGACAACAATCATTCTTTCCCGGTTTGCCCGGCTGTGTGTGTCCGTCTGCTTCATTCATGGGGCAGGCTGACACACTCTGCATTCACTTTCCGCTTCCGGCAAAAGGGACAGCGAAAAAAGAAAAATCATTTGAAAACCCGTAAAAGCACCTCTTGGCATAGGCGCAAAAAAAAGAGGCACAGCATCATCAGTCTAAACATCGTTTAGGCGTGAGGCTGTGGCCTTTTTCTCCGGCTATGCGGTAGTCGGCACACGTTTGCTCAAACCCGTTTTGGGCAATGGTGTTCCGACGGACAAAACCGCTTTTACGGAAAAATCTTATGAATGAGGGGATAAAAAAAGGGAGTTTATATCAAAATCTCGGATTAAATAGCTACTTTTGCATACGAAGAGTTCTTTGAAGGTTACGCACCGCGCAGAAGGATAATGCAGTAGATAACTAACTAAATCGTAACCTATTACTATCAAGAGTAATTAGCCTACGCTCATTTCCAATAAATTACACT